>Ga0209606_1000553_pt1 | contig 54733 bp, 53 predicted proteins | sample AD_UKC057_MetaG_FD_184412 | JGI IMG/M metagenome (GOLD analysis project Ga0209606, IMG submission 184412) | Active sludge microbial communities of municipal wastewater-treating anaerobic digesters from USA - AD_UKC057_MetaG (SPAdes) (version 2) | ecosystem: Engineered > Bioreactor > Anaerobic >... | reverse complement strand
AGAAAATAATATCGGGAGAATTCGGGATTAAGATCAAATCATTGCTCGACAGCCTGAAAATTCAGATGATAGTAATTAAGGACCCCGAAAAAAATGTTGGAGAAATAATTAAAATGCTTAACAATCAATAAAACAAGAATGAAAAAGAAAATAGCAATCCCGCTTGAGAACGGGATATTATGTACTCATTTTGGTCATTGCCAGCAGTTTGCCATTATTGACACAAATGAAAATCTCATTACAGAAGAAACCCTTATCACTCCACCACCTCATGAACCGGGTTTGCTCCCCGGATGGCTCGCTGAAAAGGGTGTAACAGACGTTATAGCAGGAGGCATGGGACAAAGAGCAATTGGCCTGTTCAACCAGCAGAAAATCAATGTCTTTGTAGGTGCCCCGATAAAATCTCCAAAAGAACTGGCAAGCGACCTCCTTACTGATTCCCTGGAAGCCGGAGCAAATTATTGTGACCACTAAGAAATGTTAACTGATGATATCAGATTACAGATGCTTTTTCTGCCTTGCAAGATCTTTTGAGAAACTGCTTGAAAAAGAATCAATACCGGCTGAAGAAAAGAACAAGGCTGTTCTCGATATGACTGACCTGTATAAAGAGTATCAGAAAAAGCAACTTTCACCGGAATTTACCCGGGATCTTCATCGGATACTTAGAGGGTATACAAATAATCCTGATCCGTATAAAACGGAAAAAAGAGAAAGCAATTCTCAGGCTATTAATTTACTACCGGAAATGGAGGAGAAAATCAGGCAATCTCCTGATCCTTTCAAAACTGCTCTCAGAATTGCAATTGCAGGTAATGTAATTGATTTTGCAGCCAGCCAGGATTTCAATCTTGAAAATACAATCACCAGATGCCTGAATACTGATTTCGCAATCGATCACTCGGAACAATTAGAAAAAGCTGTAAAAAATGCTGATTCGATCCTTTACCTGGGTGATAATGCCGGAGAAATTGTCTTCGATAAATTATTTATCCGGAATATGAATCATAAAAACGTAGCATATGCAGTGAGAGGCTCACCGGTTATCAATGATGCAACAATTGAGGATGCGGAATATACAGGAATGAACGAGGTAGCTAAAGTAATTTCAAATGGCTACGACGCACCTTCGACGATTATTCAAAGATCAAGTGATGAGTTCAGAAATTATTTCTATAGCGCCGGACTGATAATTTCCAAAGGCCAGGGAAACCTTGAAGGACTTCTCGACATTAAGGATAAAAGGATCTTTTTCCTCCTTATGGTCAAATGCAATGTAATGGCAGAATTTCTCAAAGTCGAAAAAGACAGCTTCGTAGTATTTAATCCTTCGATGATGTAAATTATTGTTTTACACCACTTAAAATGATCAGCTTCGGCCCCGTACCATCAAGACGACTGGGAAAAAGCCTGGGAATCAATAATATAATTTCCCCGAAGGCATGCTCTTATGGCTGTATTTATTGCCAGGTTGGAAAAACATCCAGGAAAAGCATTAAAAGAGAAGCATTCTTCAAACCCGAGAGCATATATGATAATGTAATACAACATATCAAAAGGCTCTCGGCGGATAATTATCCGGACTACCTGACTTTTGTTTCAAACGGGGAACCCACTCTTGACATTAATCTTGGCAGTAGTATCATGTTACTGAAAGAAACAGGCATCCCTGTAGCAGTCATTACCAATGCTTCATTGCTGATATACGATTCAGTAAAAGAGGAACTTGGCCAGGCTGACTGGGTATCCCTGAAAATGGATGCCGGGACCGACAAAACCTGGAATCTGATCAACCGCCCTGTTGCAGAACTGAATTTTAAAAAGCATCTGAAAAACATTTTGCTCTTTGCAAGTAGTTATAAAGGTATTTTACGGACTGAAACCATGCTGGTCGAAGGAATCAATGACTCTGAAGAAGAACTACATATAATTGCAAAACTGATAAAAAAGATAAACCCCGGGAAAGCTTATTTGTCAGTTCCGATAAGGCCACCTGCTGAAAAAAGTGTAAAACCTCCCGATCCTGAAAAACTTAACAGAGCATGGCAGATCTTTACCGCTGAAAACATTAAAACCGAATTACTGACAGGCTTTGAAGGTTCTGATACTGGTTATATAGGAAATATTTATGAGGATATCCTGAACATAACAGCAGTTCATCCACTTAGAGAAGATACTCTGCTTAAACTGCTTGAAAAAGACAATGCTGATTACCAGGTTGTTGAGTCGTTAATCAATCAAAAGCTGATAAGACAAGCATTTTATAAAGGGAAAAAATTTTATTTAAGAGAATACCATATTAATTAATATACAATGCCTGCATTATATGAACAACTCGAAAAGGATGTCCGCTTTATAGAAGGGATGAAAGCATGTATGAACTGCGGTGTATGTACAGCAGTTTGTCCGGCTGCCGAAGTATATGACTATGACCCCCGTAAGGTGGTTAGTATGGTTCAGGAAAGGGATGAAGCCCAGCTTGAAAAGCTTCTTAAAAGTGATACCATCTGGAGGTGTGGTGAGTGTCTGTCATGCAAAACCCGCTGCCCCCGGGGAAATGTTCCCTGTTATATTATACAGGCATTAAGGGCATTATCAATAGAAACAGGATTCTTTATTGAAAGTGAACAGGGCAGAAAGCAGCTTGCAATTAAACGAACGGTAGGAGATCATATACTTAAGTACGGATACTGTATATACTTTGACGAGGTTGACCTTGAAACCTATCCTGAACAGGGGCCGGTCTGGGAGTGGATGAGAAAGAACAGGGTATCGGTCATGAAACGGCTTGGTACAAGCTACAGGGAAAACCGTTCTGGTACACTTCGCAATACAACCAGCGAATCGCTTGATGATCTGAAAAAGATCTTTGATGAAACAGGCGGGACAGACAGATTCGAAAAAATTGAGAAATACTCAGCTGCTAAAGCAAAAGAACTTGGTAAAGAATTCAGCGAAGAAAAGGATGAATACTGGAAATTCCTGTATAATGAGTAAAGCAACCTGCAACCTGCAACCTGCAACTATTCTTAAGGCAAGAAACAATTAACTGTTAAAATTATATCCCTTGAAAATACGGAAAAATGAAAACTGGGCTGCGTATCAGAAAGAAATAGCAGATGACAGATATTATTTTGCACGAAGCTGCATAAGGCAGAATATCTTCCCCGCAGCAGAAAATCTTTACATGGATATTCTCAAAAATGTTCTCGGCAGAGATGTTTTTGATGATATAAAACAAACATCCTGCACGGGAATTGCTTATCATTCCGGACTGATCCCAATGGAGACAATCATGACAGTTGTTGCGCGTCAGTTTTCCTTGATGAATGAAGCAGGATATGAAAATTTTATTGTGTCCTGCGTCACATCTTTTGGTATTTATGTAGAAATACTGGAAACATGGAAGCATTTCCCGGAAACACTTCAAAAAACCCGTGAATCGCTAAAGAAAGCAACAGGCCGGACATTTGAAATACCAAAAAACCTTGTTCACGCAAGTGATGTGATTTACAGGTTTCGCAAGGAAATATCGGAAAAGATTAAATATAAACTGATAAATGTAAATACAGGGGAACCACTTAAAGTAGTTGATCATATTGGCTGCCATTATGCCAAGATCTTTCCGGAACATGGCATCGGAGGAGCTGAATATCCGTATGTTCTGGCAGGGTTGACAGATGAATGGGGTGGCGCCCAGGTTGACTATCCTGAGAGACGTCACTGCTGCGGTTTTGGATTCAGGCAGTATCTTCTTAAATCGAACCGCGGATATTCCGTTACCAATTCCAAAAAGAAATTGGATTCAATGTTACCATATAAACCTGATCTTATTATTGCCAACTGTCCCGGCTGTACTTTTTTCCTTGATCGCTGGCAGTACGTAATTGCAGAGCAGGAAGGCATAACTTATAGTGAAAACGGCTTTGGGATCCCGGTCCTGACGTATGAAGAAATTGCCGGACTTCTTCTTGGATATGATCCCTGGGATATAGGATTACAGATCCATCAGGTAACTGTTGAACCTCTGCTCGAAAAACTTGGGATAAAATATGATCCGGCAAAAAAATATGAAGGATTCAATGGTGAAAAAATAGGCAATCCTGAAAAGCCCTTGACACTGAGATGTATATAATTTTTGTAAACATTTAAAAAGTAATTAATATAATTTAAAACAAAGAGCTAAACTAAATAAAAGAAAATAAAACATGAAAACGACAGATGTATTAGTGATCGGGGGAAGCGCTGCAGGTATGGTGGCTGCACTTACAGGCAAATCAAGCTGGCCAAAGAAAAATTTCATTCTTGTGAAGAAACAAAAAGATATGATGGTCCCATGTGGAATACCTTATATTTTCGGAACGCTTGATTGCAGTGATCAGAATTTAATGCCGGTAGATGCCATGATGGCAAAATCTGGTATAGAATCGATAGTTGGTGAGATTACAAATATCGATACAGCTTCAAAAACCGCAGATCTTGCAAGCGGAGAAAAAATCCAGTATGATAAGATTGTCCTCGCGACCGGTTCAATACCCCTGAAACCCAAATGGCTGGTAGGTGGAGACAAGGAAAACGTTTTTGTAATTCCGAAAGACAAAATCTATCTCGATGAAATAAAGAAGAAACTTGCTTCTCACAAAAAAATAGTGGTCATTGGTGCAGGTTTTATAGGAGTAGAATTCTCTGATGAACTTAATAAAAGTAAGTTTGATGTTACTCTTGTTGAAAAACTACCAGATATTTTATCACTGGCTTTCGACGCCGAACTTTCGAAAAAAATAGCAGAAATCCTTGCTCTAAGAGGAGTAAAAATAAAAACCGGAAACGGAATCAAAGAGATTCTTGGTAAAGATAAAGTAGAATCTGTTTGTCTCGAAAACGGAGAAATCATTGAAGCCGATATGGTTATATTAACAGTAGGTTATAAACCCAATGTAGAACTGGCCAGGAATTCCGGCATTTACATTGATGAGAGTGGATTTATAGCGGTTGATGAATATATGCGGACCCATGTGAAAGATATTTTTGCTGTGGGTGACTGTGCACAAAAACGTGATTTCGTGACCAGGGCCAGAGTCTCAACAATGCTTGCCTCAACTGCATGTGCCGAAGCAAGAATAGCAGGAATGAATCTGTTTAATCTTAATGTTGTAAAAACCTTCAGCGGTACAATTGCCATTTATTCCACAGCAATAGGAAACACCGGTTTCGGTACAGCAGGTGTCACTGAAGCAAGGGCTAAAGCTGAAGGAATTGATTCAATAACCGGGACATTTGAAGGGATGGACCGCCATCCTGGCAATCTCCCCGATGCACATAAGCAACTTGTAAAACTTATCGCAGCCCGCCAGTCAGGTGTAATAATAGGCGGTGAAGTTATTGGTGGTTTGAGTGCCGGTGAACTTACAAATGTGATTGGTCTTGCAATTCAGAACAGGATGTCGGTTAATTCATTGCTCACATCCCAGATTGGCACCCATCCATGCCTGACCGCTTCACCTGCCGGTTATCCCCTGATTAAAGCAGCTGAAATAATTGCAGGCAAAATGAGGAACCGTTAATGATTTCAAATTAAGAGGGTATGATTAAAATTGCAATTGCCAGCGGAAAAGGAGGAACCGGAAAAACATTCGTTGCCACAAATATCTTCTATTCGCTTGTAAACAATCAGATTGATTCAATACTGGTTGATTGCGATGCGGAAGCTCCAAATGCAATTGCATTCTTTGATGTAAAACCTGATTCATCAAATGAAGTGACCCAGCTTGTTCCGGTCATCGATAAGGAAAAATGTACTTTCTGTGGAAAATGTCATGAATATTGTAACTATAATGCAATATTTATTCTTCCCCCGTCGAAAATAATCGATGTTATTGAAGATCTCTGTCATGGCTGTGGCGCCTGCCTTGCTGCATGCGATTATGATGCCATTTCTGAAAAACCTGTTTCACTTGGGAATGTTACTTCGTATAAATATAAAACGTCGCTCTCACTTGTCGAAGCGCGCATGAATATCGGAGTAATGTCGCCTGTAAATGTTATTAAAGCTGCAATTAAACAAATCAAAGGACAGGCAGGAATTGCTATTCTTGATTCCCCTCCCGGAACATCATGCCCTTTTATTCAGACAGTTGAACAATCCGACTATGTAATACTTGTTACCGAACCAACGCCTTTCGGACTCAGTGACCTGAGACAAAGCGTTGAGATCCTCCGAACGATGCACAAAAAGTTCGGAGTCATTATCAACAGGGCAGGACTGGGAAATAACCAGGTTCAGGAATATCTTTATAATGAAAAGATCACCCTTTTTCTGGAAATCCCCTACAAAAGAGAGACAGCAGAATTATATTCCAAAGGGAAACTTGTTTCGGAGATTGATCAGTTTTTTGAAAAACAACTTCTGGCTGTTATTGAAAATATAATTAAACAGAATGGAAATAGCAACAATAAGCGGTAAAGGAGGAACTGGAAAATCGAGTCTGAGCGCCGCATTTGCAACACTGAACGGGAATGTTGTACTTGCCGATTGTGATGTCGATGCCGCGAACCTGTATTTGATTTTCAACCCGGTACAGGAGGAAGAAAATGTCTATATTTCCGGCCATAAAGCTGTAATAAATTACAATTTATGTACCGGCTGCGGTTTATGTATAAATTATTGCCGGTTTGATGCAATTTCAGATGTGAATGGCAGGGTCATAATTTCTGAAATATCATGTGACGGGTGTTTTCTTTGTTCACGTATCTGTCCCGAAAAAGCCATCAGTATGATGCCAAATGACAAAAGCAGGCTATATTCCGGATCGTTCCGTAATGGCAGAATGGTTTACGGCCGTCTTGCACCGGGGGAAGAGAATTCCGGAAAACTTGTAAACCTGGTTAGGGAAAAAGCCAGACAGACAGCAAAGGAATTTGGTCTTGAAACAATTATTCTTGACGGGCCTCCCGGAATAGGATGCCCGGTAATTTCTACGATCACGGGGGTGGATAAAGTGGTTATCGTCACCGAACCAACAATATCGGGTCTGAATGATATGCAAAGAACCGCCGGAATTGTAAAAAAATTCAACCTGCCGTCCTGTGTAATAATAAATAAATGTGATATTAATACTTCGATGAGCCGTCAGATTGAAGAATGGTGTTTTAAAAATGACATTACAATCGCCGGTCAGATTCCTTTTGACAGAATCGTTACTGAAGCTATGATTGAGGCAAAGAGTATAACGGAATTAAATCCTGAACACGAAATAAGCAATAAAATAAAAATAATATGGAAAAAAATCCTGAATCAAAAAAAATGAATGACCTGTTTGAAAAAATCCCGATGGAAGGGATAAAGCACATTATTGTTGTGGCTTCAGGCAAAGGCGGAGTAGGTAAATCAACCGTAGCTGCCAATCTTGCAATCGCATTTGCAAGAAATGGTCTTAAAACGGCATTGTTCGATGCGGATATTTTCGGACCATCTATTCCGAAAATGTTCGGTCTGGAAGATGCAAGACCAGATGTATCGGCGATCGGCGATAAAGAGATATTTTTCCCTGTAAAGAAATACGGGGTAAATATAATTTCAATAGGATTCTTTGTGGATCGCAGCCAGTCACTGATATGGAGAGGACCAATGGCCGGAAAAGCGGTTACACAACTGCTTGGCGATACACAATGGGGTGATATTGATTATATGATAATTGATTTCCCTCCGGGAACAAGCGATATACAGCTTACCACAGCCCAGAAACTTAATATTTCAGGCGCACTGATAGTTACTACACCGCAGGAAATATCGCTTAATGATGCCCGTAAGGCAGCTTCAATGTTCACTAATCCTGATCTGAATGTCCCGATACTTGGAGTTATTGAAAATATGTCGTGGTTTACTCCGGAAAAACATCCCGATGAATTCTATTATATTTTTGGAAAAGGCGGTGGTATGAAACTGGCTAAAGAATTCAATACAGATCTCCTCGGTCAGATACCACTGGTAATGGAAGTTGGTGAAGCAGCAGAACAGGGATTAAGTGTTTTCAGCCAGAAAAATAAAGCTGTAGTTACTGCTTTTGAACAGATTGCAGAAACGATAGTCGCGAAAACCGAGGCAACTGAGTAACCGGTCCTCCGGGAAGCGGATGGGAGTGTTTTCTTTTTAAGTCGGAAGTCAGAAGGTTAGAATATCACCGGTTTTTAACTGGCTGATGCTGAATGCTTTATGAAAGGCGCATAAAGCAGGAAGTTCCGTACAATGTGAAGGTAAAACATACGTAAGCTTGTTTTCTTTTATGTATTTTATTGTCTCCTGCGTCTGAACATCATTCTCTTTCAGATGGAAGCCTCCCATAATACCGTAAAGTTTGTTGATACCGCTTACTTTTCGTGAATATTCCAATGTATTTACAATTCCCGAATGCCCGCACCCTGTTACAACAAAAAGGCCTTCGGGCATTATTAATGCAAGTGCACTGTCGTCAATTACAAAATCGGGAGATCCGTCATCAAAGACGAATGAGGTTTTTTGCGATTCAAAACCTGTCAGCCGGGGAATCCCACCAAGAAAATAAATATTCTCAGTTATCTTCAGAGGTTGATCTGTGGTCTGCAGGTCAAATTTTGACGACAATTCAGTCTTTGAATTTTTTAATCCGATTGAAATATTATCCTGCCTCCTGTAACGCTTAACGAAACATCCGGGATGACAGAGAAGTTTGCCACCCGTGAGATAGCTGAGACCGTTCCCGTGATCAAAATGGCCATGACTGAGTACCGTAATATCCATATTATCCATACTGACACCCATAATTCCGGCATTCCTCAGAAAAAGATCGCTTTGCCCTGTATCAAAAAGGATCCTTTTGCCATCATATTCAATAAGATAGGATAATCCATGCGCAGCAGTAGTCCAGGTTCCTGCACAATTGTCGGTAAGTATCGATATTTTCATAATTCAAAATATTCAAAGTGACACTTTATTAAATTGATATATGTTCTGAAACAGATCAAATTTATTAATAATACCTATATTTGAACGACTTTTCTTTAAAGACACGTGAAACATAATAAAATAAATATCTCCGGAAGTTTCTTTCTTATACTGTTTCTGTGTTTTTTCGCAAGCACTACTTTCTTTGATCATACTCACCTGCATGACGGGAACATTATTGTTCATTCACATCCCTTCAAATCTGATCCGAATGGTAAGCCTGTTCATACTCACAATGATTCCGGATTCCTTCTTGTCTGCATACTTGATAACATCATTTCAGAAGCAATAATCTTTTACTTTTTAATCTCAGCAATATTACCCCTGTTACGGGAAATATTTACATCACCACATATTATTCTTCCGGCATTAAATAATCTTTCACCATACCTCCTGAGGGGCCCGCCGGCCAGGATATCTGCTTAAATATCCTTATAAATCGGATTACATAACAACAAAAGCTGAACGCAGCAAGGCCAGAGGCAATTTCCATTTTCACATTTTATTGAATATCAGATGAAACGATTAATTTTCATATTCTTACTGGTTATTATTAGTGCCTGTAACAATTCCGGGAATAACGACCCGCAGGTATCCGGCAATAGGGAAGGCAGGGGAGTGCAGCACAGGCATCGTAACAGGAGAGGTCAGGGACAGGCGGAACCTGCGAATTTAAGGATCAGAAGGGACACGATTTTCGTTCCATCAGGATCTCCCGTAAATACAAAGATAGTTTTGCATACTGTGTCATTAAATGAACAGGTGGTACAATTTACTACCATCGGAACTGTAAGACCCATCACGGGACATAAAGCAGAAATTGCGGTTCCCTTCGAAGGCCGGATTGTAAGATCATTCACAAAACTCGGGCAGAAAGTAAATCCGGGTACTCCGCTCTTTGAAATAAGTTCTTCGGATTATCTTGAATCTGTCAGGATCCTTCTTCAGGCGGAGCGCGAACGTGATCTGGCTGAAAAGAATTATTTACGGAAGAAAGAGCTGATGGAGTCCGGCATTAGTTCAAAAAAGGAATTTGATGAAGCGAAGCTCGGATTCGATCTTGCCGTCAAAGAATACCAGAAAGCCGTGGAAATATTGAAAATATACAATCTGGAACCGGATGATGCCGATCTTGCCCGTCCGCTTATAATCAGATCACCTATAAAGGGAGAGGTAGTCAAGGCTGATGTTACTGTAGGTCAGTATATTAAATCTGACTCAGAAGCGCCTGTGATAGTTGCCGACCTGAATAAAATCTGGGTAATAGCTTCTGTTAAGGAAAAAGATCTTGGCGCTGTCAGCCTTCAGGATATGGCAGAAATATTAACCGAAAGCATGCCCGGCATATCTGTCAGCGGAAAAGTTGTGTATATAGGGAATATAATGAATGAAGAAACCCGTTCGGTTGAAGTATATATTGAATGTGATAATCCGGGACAAGTGCTGAAATGCGGGATGTTCGTCTCGGCAAGGCTGTCCCATAAGCTTGACAAATCAATTATAATCCCGGCAAGTTCAGTACTTCAGGATTATGACAAGACTTACCTTTTCCTGCAAACCGGACCCGGCATATTTATCAAAAAAGAAGTTACAGTTATGTCGATGCCTGATAAAAATCTGATGGTACGCTCAGGGATAGAGCCAGGTAATATAATTGTTGCGGAAGGAGCTATTTATCTGCAGTAAATACGGGGATCATGGAAAGACTTTTCAGTTTTTTTATTAACAGGAGAGTGCTGATTGCGACCTGTTTTGTTCTTGTCGGAGCTATCGGTATATATTCATGGTTCAAACTGCCAATTGATGCTTATCCCGATATTGCAGATGTAACTGTTCAGGTCGTTACACAGGTTCCGGGACTTGCAGCCGAAGAAATTGAACAACAGATAACCATTCCTCTTGAAAGGGAACTGAATGGTTTACCGGGGCTTCAGATAATGAGAAGCAAGAATCTGTTCAGCATCTCTTCGATTTTACTCGTCTTCAGGGATGGTACAGATGATTACTGGGCCCGTCAAAGGGTTCAGGAAAGGATCAATCTTATTGAACTGCCTTTTGGAGCAATTCCGGAACTCAATCCTCTGACTTCACCAACCGGTGAGGTTTGCCGCTATATAATAGAAAGCTCAGAACGCCCGCTGCGGGAACTGACCGATTTGCAGAAATGGGTCATAATACCCAGGCTGAAACAGGTCATGGGTGTGGCCGATGTGCAGAATTTCGGGGGCATTACAACACAATATCAGATAGAGATCGACCCGCTGAAACTTGAAAAATACAATATCACTCTTGGTGAAGTTGTTGAGAGCATCAACAGTAATAATGCCAACGCAGGAGGCAGCATGCTCAACCGGGGAGATCTTACATATATTATCAGGGAAGTGGGGCTTATCAAAGACCTGGATGACCTTGGTAAAATAGTTGTGAAATCCACAGAAACAATACCCATTTTCCTGAGCGATCTGGGGACACTTAAATATGGAAATTTCGAAAGAAAAGGAGTATTCGGATACTCCGACAGGGAGAGGGAATACAGCGAAAGTGTGCAGGGAATTGTACAGCTGCTCAGGTATGAGAACCCGTCAAATGTGCTGGAAGAGGTTCACAGGGCTATTGATGAACTGAATAATGATATTCTTCCGGAAGATGTCAACATACATATATTCCTTGACAGAACCCATCTTGTAAATGCCACCCTGAATACTGTTTCACACACCCTGCTTTTCGGGGTTCTGCTTGTGATAGGTGTACTTATTATATTCCTCGGAAGCTGGCGCAGCGCACTTGTAATTGCAATAACAATTCCACTCTCGCTGCTTATTGCCTTTATTTTCATGTATTTTACAGATATCCAGGCAAATCTTCTCTCTCTTGGAGCAATTGATTTCGGGATAATAGTTGAAGGATCTATTGTAATGCTCGAGACCGTACTTAAAAAGAGAGAAGACAATCCCCTGGCGGAACTACAGAAGGAAAACATAGTAAAACGTTGCGTTGAAATGGGTAAACCAATCTTCTTTTCAATGCTTATAATTATAATGGCATATATGCCACTGTTTACATTTGAAAGGATTGAGAAAAAGATGTTTTCACCAATGGCATACACTGTTGCATTTGCCATACTGGGTGCTCTTGCGGTTGCACTTATGCTGATCCCCGGGCTTGCGTTCGCCATCTATCGTAAACCTCAGAAAGTTTATCATAATAAATGGCTTGAAAAAATTACAATCCTTTACCGCAGGTTTACCGAACGGCTTCTCGAAAAACCCAAAAAGATCTTTTTACCTTTGGGAGTTATCTTTCTGGGGACCATATTATTGTCAATAACCGTCGGAAAAGATTTCCTCCCAACCCTTGATGAAGGATCTCTCTGGCTTCAGGTACAGTTCCCTCCCGGAATAACACTCGAAAAATCAAAAGAAATGGCAGATACCCTCAGAAGCCATCTTATGAAATATGAAGAGGTACAATATGTAATGACACAGGTTGGAAGGGATGATGAGGGTACGGATCCTTTTTCCACTTCCCATGCGGAATGCGGAGTAGGGCTTATACCATACAAAGAATGGAAAAAAGGTAAAAGAAAAAATGATCTTATTAATGAACTTACAGAAGATCTGGCGAAGCTGCCGGGATATAGTGTGGGTTTCTCTCAACCTATCATCGATATGGTAATGGATCAGATAGCAGGATCTCACAGTGATCTTGCAATCAAGATATTCGGGGAAGACCAGGAAGAGGCAAGAAGAATTGCTGAAGAGATTGTTGAAGTAATAAGGGGAATAAAAGGAGCGGGAGATGTCAGCATTGAACAGGAACCTCCCCTCCCACAGTTGCAGATTGAAACAAACCGTGATAAAATGGCTTTATACGGATTGAATGTGTCGGATGTGTCGGACCTTATAGAGATCGCAATAGGAGGGAAAGCCATATCACAGGTTTTCATCGGGAACCGGGTTTATGATATAATATGCAGGTACAATGAACAATCACGCGAAACTTCCGAGAAAATAGGTTCTCTGCTTATGACCTCAGCAACCGGTGCAAGAATACCATTATCACAGATAGCAGAGATCAGAACAACCAAAGGCCCGGGAATAATCAACCGGGAGGAAAACAGCAGATTCCTTACAGTAAGGATCAACATGCGTGACCGTGATATATCCTCATTCCTTAAGGAAGCAGGTGAAGCCATAGAAAAAAACATTTCATATGACCATACAAAATTCAACCTCAAATGGAGCGGTCAGTTTGATAACCAGAAAAGAGCTTTTGCACGTCTGATACTTATTGTCCCTCTTTCCCTGGCTCTTATGTTCCTGCTCCTGTTCTGGAGCTTCGGATATTTCCGCCAGGCATGGCTTCAGCTTGCATTATTGCCATTCCCTGTATTTGGAGGAATGGTGGCACTGAATATTACAGGCATGTCATTCAATGTCTCTTCAGCTGTAGGATTTATAGCTCTCTTTGGGATCTTTACAATGAATGATGTACTGATGATCTCTCATTTCAACCACCTCAGAAAAGAGGGTGAATCACTTAAAAATGCAGTCATAAAAGGTTCAACCCACCGTTTCCGTCAGATCCTGATGACATCATCTGTAGCAATTCTCGGACTAGTTCCGGCTTCATTATCTACAAACATAGGATCCGATGTCCAGCGTCCGCTTGCTACTGTGATAGTATACGGACTAATATTCGGAACAATTATCACATTGACGGTGCTGCCGCCACTTTATTATATGATGGAAAAGAGGTATCTGAAAAAACAAGAAAACAAAACAAAGGAGATCCATGAAAAAAATCTTTAAGCCATTTATATTATCCCTGGTCATTTTTGCATCTGTCTCCCATATTGTATCATCACAAAAGCTTCCGGCTTATCTGAATGATTCCATCTCGTTACCGGAATATCTTTCAGCGGTCAGAAAAGGGAATCTGGGTTATGCTGCCGGGAAATTCGATGTGGATATGGCTGAAGCTGAACTGAAAGCCTCAAAAATATTTCCTGATCCCGAAATTTCAGTCGTTTATTCAAACAATGAAGACAGGATACTTCAGATGGGACAATCGCTGGAAGCAGGGATCAGCTACCCGGTTAGCCTGGGTAACAAACGAAGAGCCGGTATTGCTGTAGCCCGTTCACAATATGAGCTTTCAACCCTGATGCTTAATGCATATTTCCAGAATCTCAGAGCCGGAGCAGCAATAAAGTACTTCGAGGCTTTAAGATATCAGAAGATCTATCTGCTGAAAACCGAAATTTACAGACAATTGGAAAAGCTTGCAAGGGCAGACAGTCTAAGGCTTGTTGCCGGCGAGGCAACACCACTCGATGCAATGCAGTCTTCACTTGAAGCAAAATCACAACTCGCGGAAGTCTACCAGAGTAATGCGGATATGCAAAATTCATACCTGGAACTGATAAACCAGATGGGAAGAAAGTATTCCGATACTATAATTGTTCCTGCAGGCGATTTCCCTGATCAGAATCATGAGTACGATCTGAACGAACTTATTGCCGGTGCACTTGAAAACCGTTCAGAACTGCTTGCTGCATTTAAAAACAGGGAAGTTTCGGAAAATTACATGAACTTAATTAAAGCTGAGCGTGCTCCCGAATTCAATATTGAAGCAGGATATTCCTATAATTCAATCGTCAGAAATGAGATCGCACCTGCCCCGGAATATAATGGCCTGAGCGCAGGAATATCACTCCCACTTAAATTCTCCTCACTGAACAGGGGAAATATAAGTGCTGCCGATATGGCTGTTAAACAAAGCCTTACACTGTATGAGGAAATCCGGCTTCAGATAACTTCAGAAGTTATTCAGGCTTATAACAATTTTATCGCCCGGAAGAAAAAAGCTGGTCATTATAATACAGGCCTGATTGACGATGCTCTTAAAATCCTTGAGGGAAGGATCTATTCATATCAGCACGGAGAAAGCGGACTTATAGAAGTTCTTAATGCACAGAGAACATATACCGAACTTAGAATCAATTTTCTGGAAGCTTTGTTCGGCTACACTGAAGCACTTATCAGTCTCGAAAGATCTGCCGGTATCTGGAAAATATCCGATTGAGGCGTAAAGACACACTTCCATTATAGTATCAGATCCTGTATTGTTGACTATATTTGCCGGGAATCAGCATATTACATGATTTAGAAGTACTCAGGAATCGCAAAACAGTCAGATATAATTGGTCTCTGCAAATTTATAATTGCATTATTCCCGGATGAATGATAATGAAATCATAAAGTCAATCGTTCAGGGTGACAGGGATTCCTTCAGGATACTTGTTGAACGGTACCAGCAAATGGTGTTCAGAACCTGTATGGGATTTTTACATAATAAGGAAGATGCAGAGGACCTGACCCAGGATGTTTTTATTCAGGCTTATCAGTCATTGTCGCGCTTTAAAGGTGAATCTGCTTTTTCAACCTGGCTGTACAGGATCGCAGTCAATGCTTCACTTAATAAGATCAGAAAATCAAAATTAAAACTTGTTTTTGAAAGGTTTGAAAATCTTACTGGTTCTGACCGGACTGGCAGTGATACATATCCGGTCATCAAAAATGACGAGGATCCGGAAAAGATCATTATCAGGCAGGAACACTCTGAATGGCTCGGGCGTGCCCTCGATTCACTTCCTGAAAATCAGAAAACTGCTATTGTTTTAAGTAAATATGATGATCTGTCACAGAAAGAGATCGCAGAAATAATGAACACAACTGAGGGCGCAGTAGAAGCACTTTTACAACGTGCGAAAAAGAATCTTCGTGAAAAACTGTTATTTCATAAAAAACTAACGAAACCATCCGTAGGAAAAATCAGGATTTTGTTTCTAACCATATAATAGAATTTAAAATGAATTGCCAGCATTGTCAGAAAGAATTGGATGCATACCTGGAAGGAAAGCTTGATCCCGCCGGAAAAGTTCAGATTGAGGCACACCTCAGGGAATGCAGGGAATGTAATGATTTTTACAGGATCCAGAGCCTTGCCGGAAGAGTAATTGAAGCAGAAAAAGAACTGGTTGTAAATCCCTTCCTTGCAACAAGGGTAATGACTCAGATCGAAAACAGTGAGATCCAAAGAGTGACTGGATTAAAAGGATTCCTCAGACCTGCTTTTATTGCTGTATCAATGGCAGCTGCAATTTTTGCAGGTGTAATGATCGGCAGTATTCCTTTAAGGAGTCAGAATAATAAATCACTCCCTGTTGAACTTAGCCTGATAGATGATACCACACTAGAGTCAATAGACCTTCTTTCACTTGAATAATTCCAGGATCATGAAATCGGAAAACAAACATAACTGGATGATTTGGGCAATTATAGTACTGGCTCTTATGAACATCTCCACATTTGTTACCATCCTTATTCATAACAACAGGCCGGGAGAAATTACATCCAGTCAATTACCGGAACAAGGCGGGTCAGAAAGTACTTCACTCCGGTACAGCGGCAGATATTTCCGCGATCAGCTGGGTCTTAACAGAGAACAAATGTCACACTTCTCGGAATTCAATCCTGAATTCAGGAGAAATGTAAGGGATATAAACTTCAGTCTGGCAAGTTTAAGACAACGCATGATAAAGGAAATGGCAGGCGAAACAAGCGATACAATGAAATTGAATGAGCTTTCGGATTCAATAGGTCATCTCCATGCCGATCTTAAAAAGCTAACATACAAATATTATTTCGATTTCAGGAAGATCTGCAATAAAGAGCAGCAGGAAAAACTCGAACAGATGTTCGGTGAAATGTTTGCCGTTGATAATCAGCCGGGACCAGGTATGCATAGAAGTCGCTACGGCAGAGGATATGGAAGAAGGCTTTCCGATTAGTCACGAAAAACTGTTAATCTGAAGTCCCCGTGATAAAGGGATAAATTTTTATACCTGTATATAAAATTAACCAGCAACAAGCAACCAACAACCAGTAACTTGAATTATTTACTTTCCTGATATTCTTTGATAAGTGATTGGAAAATTTCCTTTACTGATGTAATTTTGGTTGCTCTGAATGCATTGCTTCCGGCAAACGCAAATCCGTTCTTAAAATTCCCCTTAAGGGCATTGATAAGAGCAATGATTATGCAATAAGGGCTTTTAGAGATATCACAGGTCCTGATACATTTAAAGGGGCATTTCAATGGTTGTTTTTTCCCTTCCTTCACCTTCCGGATGAATTCTGAAAAAATTGCCCTGCCAGGCATTCCTACAGGACTCCTGATAATTTCAATATCTTTTTCACTCGCGTTGATGTATGCCTGTTTAAAGCCGGGAGATGCATCACATTCATGGGTGGTCACAAATCTTGTTCCCATCTGGACACCAGAAGCTCCCAATTCCAAAATGTTTTTGATATCCTCGCCGGTATAGATACCACCTGCGGCGATCAGCGGAATAGTTTTATTGTATTTTTCTTCAAACATTTTCAACTCACCGGCAATTTCCGGAACCAGTTTTTCAAGTGTATAGTCTTTGTCTTCTATCTGCTCCTCCTTAAAACCCAGGTGCCCCCCTGCTTTTGGTCCTTCAACAATCACTGCATCGGGAAGGTAATCATAATTTGTCTTCCACTTCTCGCAGATTATCCTGGCAGCTCTGGCTGATGAAACAATGGGTATAAGTTTTGTTATACTGTCCTTCTTTAAAAAGGATGGCAAATCCAGCGGAAGGCCTGCTCCCGCTATAATTATATCAACTTTTTCAGAGATGGAGGTTTTTATCATATCCACAAAATTGGTCATGGCAACCATAACATTCACTCCAATTATTCCCCGTGTCTTTTCTCTGGCTTTTCTTATCTCCTCTTTAAGGCCGAGAATACTTGCTTCAAGGAAGTTCTCAGAAAAATCCCTGTATAATAGTCCCAGACCTGCACTTGATATTACACCAACCCCTCCTTCGTTAGCCACTGCTGCAGCCAAACCCGAAAGTGAAATACCCACTCCCATGCCTCCCTGTATGACCGGAACAGCAATAGCAAGATTACCTATTTTTAATCCTTTCATTTATATGTTTTTATAATTACAAAGCGGTCAAAGGTACTCCTTTATGGATTATAACAACATACATCAGGATAATTAATATTGAATCAACTCCTGAAAAATATAATTGTAAAAATATTACTACCCTGCGCAGGAAAAATAAAAGATCTGTTTCTAATCATAAAAATCAATTACTTAATTATCAGTATTAACATTTAAATTTACGATTATGAAAACAAAACTTTTTATTTCAGCGCTTGTTCTGATGTTTTCAACAGTGCTCATCAATGGCCAGGATAAATCTGCAAATCAGGATCAGCAAAATAATACAAATAACAGAGGTGTTGCATGGGTTGATGCAAACAATGATGGTATATGCGATAATTTTGAAGCCCGCAGATCATCCGGTGTCAGAGGTAAAGGACAAGGTTATATGAGAGGCGGCCGCCAGGGTCAGAGAATGGGAATGGGTCCGTGCGGTATGGGTCAGGGACGCAGACAGGGCATGAATTATGTTGATGCCAATAATAACGGGATATGCGACTACCGTGAAACCCCTGTCAAAAAATAAGTTCCGGAACATTTAAATCTTACTGAGATGAAAACAATGATTAAAAATACATTGATCGGTTCCCTTTTGGGAATATCCCTCATGGTCACCGGTGCCTGTTCAAAAAATAACAATTCTCTGAATACTGACGATAAAGTCAGTATAATAGATGTTTCAGCTGACGGGAACACTATCCTTGCCACTGCCAGACTTGCCCTTGCAGCTTCTGACAACTTATCATACAGTGATACTGAACTTGAAATGTTACTTCATATGAAAGAGGAAGAAAAGCTTGCAAGAGATGTTTATTCTGCTCTTTCAGTAAAATATAAAATCCCGGTGTTCTCAAATATCTCGCGGTCGGAAAATACACATCTGAATGCCGTTATCTGGCTTCTTAAAAACTATGGAGAAGAATATACTGAGGTTAAAGAACCCGGTAAATTCTCAAATCCTGATTTCCAGGATCTTTACGATAAACTGGTTGCGAAAGGTTCTGAATCTCTTGCTGAAGCTTTAAAAACCGGAGCTCTTATTGAGGATCTGGATATCAAAGACCTGATGGATTACATCGGCAATGTAACAAATGAAAACATAATAATGGTATTTGAAAATCTTACCAAAGGTTCCCGTAATCACTTAAGAGCATTCAACAGGATTCTTGTAAGAATGGGAATAATCTATACTCCTTCATATATAAGTCAGGAGGAATTTGACAAAATTGTCAGTTCACCTCATGAAGCAGGTAACATATATTACAGAGGCAGGTGTATTAACGGTAACTGAATTCAATTTTAAAAAAAGCCGGTTGTTTTAAACCAACCGGCTTTTTTTTTATTAAACCATCCTGAATTTCATACATTCTTCATTAATTTACGTATAATATTGCCTGGGTATAATAATCTTAAAAGAATGAAATTAAAAAGAAATATTGCCGTAAGCGAATCGGGATTCCTTTTTGATCCCACTAATGGTGAATCGTATTCACTGAACGAGCAGGGACTTGAAATACTTAACCTGTTAAAGAAAAGTAAATCTGATAACGAAATAACATCTTATATGACTGAGACTTACGACATCCCGGCAGATGAATTTGAAAAGTATTATCTCGATTTCATGGGATTGCTGAGACAGTTTAAACTTCTTGAGGATGAACAGTAAAAGAAAACTGACTGTCGCAGTCACGGGACTCAACAACACAGATAATCCCGGTCCGGGAATACCGGTTATCAGGGCACTGAGGGAATCTGAAGAATTTGACGTAAGGATAATCGGCATGGCATATGAAAATCTGGAGCCTGGTATTTATATGCACAATCTTGTCGATAAAACATACCGTGTTCCATATCCTTCAGAGGGATCGGATGTACTTGTAAACAGAATTCTTGAGATCAGTAAAAATGAAAAGCTTGATGTTCTGATACCCAATTTTGATGCGGAACTGCGGGCCTTTATGAAATCACGCGAAACACTCGCCAAAGCAGGGATCCATACTTTTCTTCCCGAACTTGAAATCTTTGAAGAAAGGAGCAAAAACAATCTTCCTGAATTCGGTAAAAAATATGATGTAAAGGTACCTGCAGGAAAGCCTGTTACAAACCTTGATGAACTGAGGGATATCAAAGAAGATTTCGATTATCCTGTTGTGCTCAAAGGTAAATTCTACGATGCATATATAGCCAGTAATTTTGACCAGGCTTCAATGTATTTTCATAAGATTTCGGCAAAATGGGGCTTGCCGGTTATTATCCAGGAATATATAAGGGGGACCGAGGTAAATGTTGTGGCCCTCGGAGACGGTTACGGAAATACAATAGGAGCCGTTCCGATGAGAAAACTTTATATTACCGACAAAGGGAAAGCCTGGGCCGGAATAACGCTTGATGATGACAGAATGCTTGATCTTACCCACAGAATAATCAAATCTACACGCTGGAGAGGAGGTATGGAACTGGAACTCATCCGTTCGGATGATGATGAATTTTACCTGATAGAAATCAATCCACGTATTCCCGCATGGGTCTACCTGGCTGTAGGAGCCGGACAAAACCTTCCGGAAGCAATGGTAAAACTGGCCCTCGGAATGAATGTTAAACCTTTTACTGACTATAAGAAAGGGATCATTTTCGTGAGATATTCTTTCGATCTTATTACTGACATAAATGAATTTGAGAAATTATCAATATCAGGAATTCTGTAAAAATCATATTTCCAATGAAAAAGCCATTTGAAAGACCATTGATAAAAAAGATCAGGGCAGGGATGCCTTCAAAATTCGGAATGAGCGTCCAGACTGATCCTGTTACCCATATTGAAAATACATCTGTTGCAGATATAGTAAAACAGTACGGATCTCCTGTTTTTGTGATTTCCGAAAAAAGTATCCGTGAAACTTTCAGGGAAGCAAAAAGAGCCTTCGAAACAAGATATCCGAAAGTTCAGTTCGCATGGTCATATAAAACAAATTACCTCGATTCAGTCTGCAGGATATTTCACCAGGAAGGATCATGGGCCGAAGTGGTGTCGGGTTTTGAATATGAGAAAGCTGTTAAAAATAATGTCCCTGGCTCACAAATAATATTTAACGGTCCGGGGAAATCGGATGAAGAGATAATTACCGCTATCGAAAACGATTCATTCATTCATATTGATCATTTCGACGAACTCTATACGATAATCAGTCTGACAAAAAGAATCGGGAAAAAAGCAAAAGTCGCGATAAGGGTAAATATGGACACTGGCATTTATCCTATGTGGGACAGGTTCGGTTTCAACTATGAGAATGGCGAGGCCTGGGATGCCATCAACAGGATAATGATGGACGGCAATCTTGAACTTGTGGGCTTGCACACTCATATAGGAACCTATATACTTTCAACCGATGCTTACAGGATCGCAATGTCAAAGCTTGCAGATCTTGCTTACAGGACAGATAAGAAGCATAATAAAGCCGTCAAATATATTGATATCGGCGGCGGGTTTGCATCAAAAAATACACTGAAGGGAGCATATTACCAGGGCCGTGACGTAGTACCCGGATTTGATGAATATGCCGAAGCAATTACATCAGCTCTGGTTAATTCGGAAATAAATCCTTCCAAATTGCCAATGCTTATACTTGAAACAGGACGGGCACTCATCGACGAGGCAGGTTATCTGATCGGTACGGTGCTTGCAAATAAACGTCTCGCTGACGGCAGGAGATCAACAATCACAGATACCGGTGTCAATATGCTTTTCACCTCTTTCTGGTATGATCATGAACTTCATCCTGCAAAACCGACATCGGATCATCTCGAAGAAACAACAATTTACGGACCACTGTGCATGAATATCGACGTGGTACGTAATGCCATTGCTTTCCCCCTGCTGAAGAAGGGAGATAATTTTGTTATTAAAAGAGTAGGTGCTTATAACATGACCCAGTGGATGCAATTCATTACTTACAGACCTAAAATAGTTCTGATAGATCAAAAGAATAAACTTCATGTAATCCGGGAATCGGAAAACCTGCAAACAGTGGCAGGATTGGAAAACCTTCCCGATCATTTATTATAACACTTTAATGCAATCCGGAACCATAAAAGAATTTCTTAAAGGCTGTGGCACAGGAATACTCAACAGCTATTCCCAGATATTCTTTTCAGATAAGAAATTATTCTCAATAATCCTCATCCTGGTTTCATTTGCAGATATTTATGCCGGACTTGCAGGCATGTTGTCCGTTATCGTTGCAAACATCACGGCTTTATTGATGGGACTGGACAGGAAGGTGATAAAGAAAGGTATCTATGGGTACAATAGTCTACTGGTCGGTTTAAGTCTCGGAATATTTTATTCTCCCGGCCCTGTCCTCTTTGTCACTATTTTCCTCGCTTCAATCCTTACCCTTTTTATTTCCGTAAGTCTCCATGGTGTAATAGGTAAATATACATTACCATTTTTAAGCATGCCATTCGTCCTTGGAGCATGGATAATGACACTTGCAACAAGGAACATGACATTTCTTTCAATAAGCGAAAGGGGTATCTTTACAATAAATGAACTCTATACCCTGGGTGGCGATCCCTTTGTCAGGCTGTATGAATGGTGGAACAATATCGCGATTGCAAAACCACTTAAAGTTTATTTTATATCACTCGGAGCAATATTATTTCAGTATAATGTGTTGTCCGGGATAATTCTTGCCGCCGGACTATTATATGTCTCAAGGATCTCCTTCACTCTGTCACTGATGGGATTCTTTGCCGCATATTTCTTTTATGATTTCGTGGGTGCCGATATCACCGAGATCAATTACAGCTATATAGGGTTCAATTATATTCTTACCTCAATTGCCATCGGAGGATTTTTTATTATCCCTTCAATCCGCTCTTATCTCTGGTCGCTTCTTCTTATCCCGATAGTGGCTATATTATCTATAAGCCTTTACTCCCTTTTTGTAACGGCAGCTCTTCCGGTCTATGCACTTCCTTTTAATCTGATAGTTCTTTTATTCCTGTATGTTCTGAAATTCAGGATCAAACCTTCAAAAAAACTTGCAGAGGTTGTAATCCAGCAGAATTCTCCTGAAAAAAACCTGTATTCATTTGAGAATGATACCGAACGTTTCAGGTATGATATGGTATCAATGAGACTCCCTTTTTACGGGACATGGGTTGTGTCACAGGGATATGATGGTTCTATCACTCATAAAGGCTCATGGCGGCATGCCCTGGATTTTGTCATTCATAACCAGGAAGGGAAACAATTTAAGGATAAGGGCGATCTGCCGGAGGATTATTTCTGTTATAATAAACCTGTGCTTGCTCCTGCTGATGGTACCATTGAATCTGTCACCGACAATATTGAGGATAATATTATCGGCAGGCCCAATATAAGGGAAAACTGGGGTAATACAGTCATAATAAGACATAATAAGCATGTTTATTCTTCATTAAGTCACCTCCGACAGGGATCTATTATTGTCAGACAGGGTGAACGTGTCAGACAGGGCAGCGTTATTGGCAAATGCGGTAACTCGGGAAGATCACCATACCCGCATCTTCATTTCCAGATCCAGACAGTGCCTTATTTAGGATCATATACCCTGCATTATCCCCTGAGCTATTTCATGGAACTTAAGGAGAATGGCTTTGAACTGAAAAATTATTCAGTACCTGAACTTAACCGGTCAGTATCCAATATACAAACGAATGAACTCCTTGCAAATGCCTTTGATCTTGTACCGGGTAAAAATTTCTGCTTTGAACTGATCAGAGACGGGAAGAAAGAGATCGACAGATGGGAAGTGGATGCAAATGAATATAACATACCTTTTATTAAATGCCTCACATCCGGGGCAATTGCTTATTTCTCTAATGACGGTAACCTGTTCATGTTCCGCCATTATGAGGGAAAGAAAAATACACTCCTGTATTTCTTTTTTCTCTCTGCTTTTAAAATCCCTCTCGGATTCTACAGGGATGTAAAGATTTCCGACCAATTCCCTTTAAATCTTGTTACGAACAGATTCTTGTTATTTCTTCAGGATTTCACGGCTCCGTTCCTGAAATTTATAGGGTCGGAATATAGCCTTAAATATGAATATATTGACAATGAACTGATGACAACCCGGATCCGTTTAGCTTCATCGTCGGTAAATTATTTTAACCGCCGGAGAACTTCGGGATATGAATTCAAAATCGAAATTGATGAAAAGGGCATTTCAGCTTTAACCGTCAATAATGAAAGAATTTCCTTAACAGCCACAGTATGCAACGAATAATAATAATTACAATAATATCAATTTTATCACTGAGTGGCTATTCCCAGATGACCATGAGTTTCAGGCAGGCCGACAGCCTGACATACGCTCTTTACAATCAGAAGGACTGGGATCAGCTTGTAAATAAGGGGAAAGAAGCTATTAAGGCGGGACATGATTATTATTACATGAGAATGAGATTGGGAATAGCTTATTATGAACAACACAATTATGCACAGGCCGTAAATCATTTTACCAAAGCGCTCGGATTCAATGCCGGTGATAATGTCGCACTTGAATATCTTTTCTATAGTTATTATTTCTCAGGAAGATATTTCCAGGCATGGACCATCGTTCAGGAAATGAATCCGGCTGACAGGGAAAGGATTTTAAAAGAGAGCCGGATTAAGAAAAATTCACTGACTATCGAATCCTTTTATCTTAAAGCCGGAACGGAAGACATTACCTCTGATCCTGCAATAAATTTCGCGAATAATGAAGGAGGCAGCCAGGTTGTTACAAAATATTTCATTAATAATGCAGTTTATCTGTCTCACCTTACCGGTAAAAGAACTTCTTATTATCATTCATTCACCAACCTTATAAAACATAACCATCTTCATTATTTCGATGGATTTCTCAGGGCTGATCTGGAAGATCAAAGAGTAATACAGAACCAATACTATGGAAGATTTAATTTTTTTACTTCTTCAGGCTGGATATTTAGTCCGTCCTTTCATATCCTCTCAGCCGGATATCCACTTCTCGCAATTTCTTATTCCGGTATGAACTATTCAACATACACCTATGATTCCAGGACCAATGGTTTTGCCGGAGGATTTGCCATAACCCGGACAGGAGGATATGCTTCTTTTTCAGCTGAAGCTGTATATTCAAACCTTAATAAATCGAAGGAATTACAGGGAACGTTCGGATTGACTTTCTATCCTGCAGGAAACAGGAATTTGTATCTGGGAGGAAGCATAACCGCAGGTTCAAATCCCGGCGCTGATTCAACGAAATTACGTCTGGTGACCGGTTTTATAGCAGGATTTTCAATAAAGAACCATGTCTGGTTTGAGTTCTCGGGAGCTGTTGGGAAAATGAAAAACCATACGGAACAAAACGGACTCATAGTTTATAATGGTATTGATTACCCTGCAGGGAAATATAATGGCAGGATCATTGTTCCTTTTTACAAGGCAGGGATCACCCTTTTTGCCGGTGCAGGTATCGGGACTTATTCCAGCGAATTCCTTCCCTTTGACGGATATAATAATTATGATCCGAATAAATTAGACTTTAAGAATTATTCAGTAACAGCAGGTTTGTCATGGAACTTCTGAGAAGAATCTTATTTACAGTACTGGTATGCTCATTTACCGGCCAGATAAATAATGCACAGGATTTCAACCTGAAAAGGGATGCTTTTCTTAAAAGCTATAATGAAGAGGAGAAAAAGCAGTATCCGGCAGCTATAAATTCATTGAAAGCGGTTTATGATGAAAAATCATATGAAATAAACCTGCGTTTAGGCTGGTTGAATTATCTGGCCGGAAACCATAATGAATCCAGAATGTATTACTCCAGGGCTGTGTCACTAATGCCCTATGCTGTTGAAGCTAAAATGGGTATTGTCTATCCTCTCGCCGCACTCGGCAATATGAATGAAGTCATTTCACAATATGAAAAGATCCTGGAGATAACCCCAAATTATTCAATAGTCCTGTACAGGCTTGGCATGATATATTATGAAAAAGGAGATTATGATAAAGCTTTAAATTATTTCGATAAAGTTGTAAATATGTGGCCTTTTGATTATGACGGACTTGTAATGTTAGGCTGGACATATTTCAGACTTAATAATCTGAGGGAAGCAAAAGTCCTTTTTCAGAAAGCATTATTGCACACTCCTGACGGAAAATCGGCTCTTGAGGGTCTGAATCTTATAAAATGACCTTAACCGGATTATTGTGTCTCTATTGGATCACTATCTTCTTTGAGGGAGAACGCTGATTGTTGTATTCTATATTATAATAATAGACTCCCGGAGAAAATCCGTTAACATTCAGTTCGATATAATCAGTATGTTTGTCAACCGTAAAATTTCTGATCATTTTTCCGTTTGAATCAATGAGGTTCAGTTTTGCAATTCCTGTATTTTCCGGAAGCTGGTATGCCAGTCTGATGACATCGCTTGCCGGATTCGGAAAAGCATTCAGTGTCATATCTATTTCTGCAGAAGCCATGGTTTCCGCAGAAACCCATACGCCAGGGAGGCTGTAGACCTTTGTCCATATTAATTCGGGCCATACCGAATAGTCATAGCAGAATGCGAAAAGTTTATACTGTGTATCCCCGCTTTTGTAAACATATATGAATCTGGCTGCATCAATGTCAAGCATATTACTCCCATTCTCATTTATAACACGCGAATGATACTTATAATAATATGTTGTTTCCGTGGGCTGAACATATTCATAGTAAGTATATACAAGTTCAATATCAGAATCCGAATCGAACAGATTCTGGGATACATATTTAATATCGGCCAGGTAGTTGTTGGCCGGCACCGCACAATTGATGGATTTAAAAAGGGAATGATCCATATTGTATATCCTGCACTGACTGTTAGGTACATCCATTAGGAAATACTTATAGCCGAAAGTTTCAAGTTTAACCACACCAACCGAATAGTTGTAGGTCTGTTCCAGTGTCAGCTGCCCGCTGACTGTAATTGCCAGGCATATGATAATGCCGGCAGCCAGAATTAACTTTTTCATAATTTCAGATTTTAGATCTGGTATTGATTGAAATTTATTTTTCTGAATATGAAGATATGATGAATTTTTTATTTATTCAATCTGCAACTCACTCTTTGCTATCCGCTGTCTCGCCCTCCGCTCTCCGCAATTTGCTCTCCTCCTAAGCTCTGAGCGTCAACTATGGGCAACAAAAAACCCTGATAATAAAAATCTCAGGGTTCTTCTAAACGGGATATCAGTTATCTTTTACCACCGGGTCCTGCGCTTTTAGCCATTTTTGTTGCGGCTTTCTGCGGAACTGCAGTACGGGCTCCCTTATTTTGAGTTGCAGTTTTTTCCTGCTCCATGTATTGTTCCTTGTTTAATGAAGCTTGTTGTTTTTGTTGTTTTTTCAACTCTTTCTGCTGTTTTTTAAGAGCTTTACGTTCTTCATTCCTGGCCTGTTTCTGAGCCTTTGTCATCTGGCCGTTATTATTATAACCTGCCTGCATTGCTTCCTGTCTTCCGGTCTGGGTCTGTGTCCTGGTCCCGGTCTGAGCCTGTGTTTGTGTCTGATCCTGGCTCCTTGTCTGAGCCTGAGTCTGTGTCCTGGTTCCGGCCTGTGTCTGGGTCTGAACCTGTGACTTCATACCCGACTGAGTCTGAGTCCGGGTTTGCTGGGTCGTTTGTGCGGTTATGGCTGCACTTACAAAGAGTGTCACACAAGCCATAAAAAATTGTTTTCTCATAATCATTCTTTTTTGGATTAGTTGAATATCTAAATCAAAATTAATGCTCTGAAAATGAACAAATGGTGAAATTTCTGCTGAATACAATATAAAATGATGAATAATTGCATCTTTTTAGAAGATCCTGTAAATTATATTAATAAGAAATGTAAATCCTTTGGGACTCTGAAAATCCGAATCAGAATATGCAGGCAGAGCATAACCCGGTTCTGCTTCAATGTTAATCTTACCGATATTGAAGCCGACAGGTAAACCTAGATCTACTTCCATCAAACTGAAAAATGTTGTTGTTGAGCTTGTTGTTCCGCTCCCTTTTCCTCCTGTATCGGATGTTTTCTTTGGGCTGAATGGTGCAGTAACCCCTATTGTTGTCCCTTCGGAAGTAACTGTTTTAGTCAGAGTCCCGAGTAGCATATTAACATAAGGATCAAAGTAGAAGTATGCTTTACCATTCATTAGGTCGGGTGTTTTGATGAATCGGGAGTTTTTGAGGCTCATATATGCACTGTTTGAACCCGAAAACAATCCACCGGCAGATACAGTAGTGTAAAGTATTTTCCAGTCAAAACCCAGAGTCAGGTAAGAGTATAAAAAACTGCTGAACAAAGTATCTGTGAGTTCACTGTTTACCTGATATCTCGACAAACCGAGCGATATATCGAACCACGAATTAAAATCGTGACTATACCCGACAGAAAAAGCCGAGAAAGCGGCAATTTCGTCAAATGCAGAAAGATGGCTTACTGATGCTGATGCAAAAAATGCGTTGTTATAACCATAAGTCAGTGATCCTGAATAGAAAGGCTTGCCCTGTGAGACGTTTGATCCCATATAGATCATATTGTTTCCAAATCCGAGGCCGCAATACAATGAATGTTTGGACCGATTCCCTTCTCCCGGGCCCGATTCTTTATTCTGAATCACTTCACTTACGTTTTCCTGAGCTGATACTATTGCAGGAAAAAAGCCCGGCAGGAATATTAAAAACATAAAACCTGCTTTGAGATTTTTTTTAATAAATGTTTTCATGACCGGTACAGACATCCTTTTTCAATGTGACAATATGAAATGTCGGAAATTATACGAACTGATTGTGAATTTGTTACAATTTAAAAAATGCATTATTTAAGAGATAGGTCGGATTAATTTTTATCAGTTTTTATCTGATATCCTGGTAACAGAAAAACCCTGCTGACCTTTCAAAAAATATTTTAATATATACCGGTATGCAAATAAAAAGAGGTTGCTCCGCAAATGAGGCAACCTCTTCTAAGTATCTGCCATTAACGTTTATAACCTTGTCAGATTAAAATTAAATGCCTGAAGGTGCCTTTTTGAAGCTGACAGCAAATTATTATAAACTCTTAAGATATTTAGTACCTCTGTATTTGAAATGCATAATTCCAGATCGTCAATATCCATTTCTTCTATTGCTACTCCGGACTCCAGTGCGCCTTTAAGGTCTGTTTTGTTTATCAGTTCAATATATAGATCCGGGAATTTTGTAGCTTCGGGAAAAACTCCGTAATCCATTCCTGCAACAGGATCTGTTAGTCCATAGTAGTTAATCAGGTTCAGAACGGCATCCATATGTACCTGTTCACTTTTTTCAATATTACTGAAGATGGGTTTTTTGTATTTTGCTGCAAAGTAATGGTAAACATCTCTTGCTAACTTTTCCTCAATTCTCATATGTATCAGATCTTCTATTTCCTGATCTGTCAGCCCGATAGTGGAATTGCTTCCAGTAGTTGCAAGTGCATTCAGCTGAGCGCTTTTCTGAGTTAAAAGCGGGTTGTTCACAGGATTATCCTGAATTTTGGAACATCCACAGGTAATGGCAGTTAATACCATAACCATCATAAGTGCTGATAAGAAATTTTTTCCTTTCATAGTTATTTACCCTTTAATTGGTCATCCTAGTAAGTTATTACAGCTAAAATGAAGAAATGATGAAGTTTTATAGTTTAAAATGTTAAATTATATCTTTATTCATAGAATTTTATTTCTGTGAAAATCCTGATCTACCCCCATTCCCCCTATTAAGGGGGCTTAAATATGTATCAGTAGTGCAATAAGTCCCCCTTGGGGGATTTAGGGGTAAAACGACAATAGAAGGATTTTCACAGTCTCGCAACCGGGGCAGGTTATCCACTAGCACAATCCAGCCTTGAAGGAGCAGAATATTGCATAAAAAATCCTGTCAGAAATTTATCTGACAGGATTTTCATGATAACAATTTTATTTTAAGGCGTTTTATTAATTCTCCGGATAACCTGTAGTATGTATAATGGGATCATCTGGATTATCCGGATCATTTGCCACGGTCCCTAATGATTTTGGTTTTCCTCCTGTGACAAGCAATACCCCACATGCATGCGGTGCAGCCATTGATGTTCCACTCATAGTAGCCATTCCATTATTCTTGTACAATGATAAAATACTTACTCCGGGAGCGCAGAAATCAACAGCATTACCAAAATTTGAAAAAGATGCCCAGATATCTCCATCGTCCACACTACTTGAACATGCAGATATGGCATACACGTTAATAGCATTAGGATATAATAAAGGATCTGAAGCACGTGCAGGAGAATGATTCACGGCATCATCGCTTTCATTTCCTGCTGCAAGACTGACATACAGTCCGGCTTCCCCCATGGCAATTACCGCTAAATCAAGAGGTTCGTAGGGACTTCCTCCCAGACTCATATTTACAGCATCACCAAAATCTTCATCTTCAATACCGTCCTCGTCCTTATCTGCATTATTAGTGACATAATCCACTCCTTTCATAATTGTTGAATAAGCACCTGAACCACGTTTGTCAAGAACCTTTACCGGGACCACATGAGCATCTGCGGCAACGCCAATTACACCAACAGAATTATTTTTTGCTGCTGCAATACCTGCGCAGTGTGTTCCGTGACCATTATCATCATCAGCAGTTGTTGTCCTTGGAACGAAAGTTTTACCTGCATCAACATTGAGATCTTCATGATTAAGATCGATTCCTGTATCGATTATCCATATTCTGTTAGTTCCAATATATGTGGCTACTCCGCCAACTCTTTCAATCCCGGGAGGTATAGTTTGTGGAGGAAGGGGAGTTGGTACCGGCGCCGGTCTTTTCAGAATAACAACTTTATCAGGCCATATTCCGGCAACCCCCGGATTATTTCCCAGTGCCTCAGCTTCTTCTTCAGATAGTTTAACTGCAAAACCTTCAATCGCCGCAGAATAAACCTGCAACGGTTCTCTTTCAGCAATTTTCGAAGCTTTCAGGATTTTTTTCATTTCAGTTCGCATCAGATCCTGTGCTCCGGGATAACTCAACTTTGCAGATTTTACTGATGTAACTCCCTCTTTGAGCAAAACAACATATTGCCCGGGAATGATATCACCATCTTTTAAGTTTACTAATAAGTCATCTTCATCCTGAGGTATTTGGATTGACTCCTTATTACAGGATCCCAGCATTATTAAAAATGCCCAGACAAAAAGCAGTAAAATTTTTCTCATAAGACAATCAGGTTTAATTTAAAGGAAAGTTAATCAATTGTCATTTTATATCATAATTTATTTCTAATATTTCTTCCCAACCATTTCTTTAAAAAATAACTGAAGAATTTGGCAATAGGTTATGTTTATCAGGTCGCACCCCGCTTAAGGCGGGGCAGGCTCTACGGTGCTTATTGGTCATGGGGGAATAAACTTTACTATAAACAGAAAGCGCCTACGGCGCTAAAAACCAGATTTTTTGCAATTACCCGTCATAAGGCAGCGACATTTTTATAGATTCAGGATCAACATTTATATCAATTAACCTAATAACAGCGAAATATCTGTAGGCTGAGGATCACCATTTATGCTCCTGAGCCGCGTAGCGGCGGCCTTTTTGTAGTTCTATTTTCCGATTTACCTGGGAGTTTACCGCGTAGCGGTTATGGTATTGTAGAGAAGATTATATTGTTGGAATGATTCCGCGTAGCGGATATGGTATTCTTTTCCATAACCTCTACGAGGTATTAATCATTCACCAGAATCTTTACCTACAATACCATATGCCCTACAGGCAAAGGAGACTAAATCTATGCTTTCTAAATCAAACCAGAGCGATTATAATACGTTTTTAAAAACGTATTAAAATACGTTGATCGTCATGATAAAGAAAAGACTATCCGGGAGTAGAATCAGTAATTCCGATAACCGTTTATGATCATTTGTAACCAAATTCCCGCTCCAGTCTTAACCTGATATTATTTATTATTTCTATGGCCTTATCTATTGTCCTTAACCTCGTCCTGAAAGATAATATTGCCATCCTTATTACAAACTTCCCGTTAATTATTGTGGAACTGAAAAATACATTCCCATCCTTATGTATCAGCTCAAGAAGCTTTCTGTTGTAAGTATCCTCATCAACAGATACAGACGGATACCAGAAATAACTGATCGACAGATCCGGTTCGGGACCGGTACAGAAACCAATTTCAGATAATCTGATCCTGAAATACTTTGCAAGCAGCAGTTTTTCACTCAGACAGGCAATAAATGGTTCCGTCCCATGAATCCGCAGCGGCAGCCAGACACGTAATCCCCTGAAATGCCTTGTCAGTTCGGGAGATACATCCGCAGGTTCACAAAGATCCGTAATGGCATTGGCTGAATCCTGCATATAATTTGCAGTATATTGGAAAGAATCTGTCACCGCTTCCCTGTTTTTCACCAGAACAGCTCCCGTCCCATAAGGAATGAACAATCCTTTATGCGGATCAACCACAAGAGAATCTGCCATTTCTATACCCCGGAAAAGCTCTTTCCTTTCTTCTGTCAGGATAAAAAATCCTCCGTAAGCCGCATCAATATGATACCAGAGATTATGCTTTGCTGCGATATTTCCCAGATCAAATAAAGGATCAACGGCTCCGGTATCCGTTGTTCCTGCAGTTGCAATTACCAGAAAAGGATTCAGTCCGTCAGCCTTGTCCTTTATTATTTGTCCGGCAAGCCTTTCGGCATTTATCCTCAATTTTTCATCCAGCTCCGAATACCTTATTATTATATCTTCCAGTCCGATAATTTTCAATGCCTTTCCAATGCAATGATGTGTATGCTTACTCAGGTAAACAACACTTCGTGGTATCATGTCCGATTTAATCCCATGATGATTACGGGCTGCAGTAAGACCAATAAGGTTAGCAATCGAACCACCCGAAGTCAGACTTCCTGCAGCACTCATTGGAAATCCGAAAACAGATTTAAGCCAGTTCAGTATTTCGTTTTCTATTATCACCGCTCCCGGAGATGCATAAAATAATCCTGCATACTCATTGGTAACGGCAGCCAGATAATCGGCAAGTGAAGACATGTATATCCCTCCTCCCGGTACATACCCCAGATGGCTCCCCGATGCAGCATTGATCCCTTTCTCTGCTACTTCATGCTTAAAGACACCGATCAGTTCCGGTAAGGATATCTTTCCGGCACCGACAGAAAGTACATTTCTATCAGATCTGCCATCAGAGAATACTTTTGCAGTTTCCAGATCATTTATAAAACTGTTAGCATATTCATGAATATGCTGCAGATAATCATTTCTGAATTTTTCTGACGGTTCAAGTTCTGAAGAGATCTTCTCAATCTCTATTATTTTTTGCTTCAGCTCGTCCATTTATCACCGGATCTCATATGGTGTCATAAGCCAGAATCTCCCGAAATAATAATGCCATATGGTTTCCTTTCCTCCCGGTTGATAATATTCGAGGTAATCTTTCTTGATAACAACTTTATCGGATTTAATTTCCTTTTCAAACAATTTCTGGATTATACCCTTACTGTATGAAAAGACATATAGAAAAGCTGTCGCTTTAAGATCATTTATCACGACAAGCTCAAGATCAGCATCAGCACTGAAATCAAATTCATAAACATTAAGTTCGGAAATATATTCACCTACATTCTGTTTTACTTTCCTCCCTTTGTATTCTATTTCAATCCAACACCCCCCCTGATCACATCCGGCGCCTATTATTTCTCCGGCATTGAGCTTCCCCTGTGCTTTCATTGCTTCACTCTTTACAAGAAGTACCTGCCGCTTGTAATCAATGAATTCAACATTCGATATCTTCTTCTGACCTGCTGCGGTAACAGAAATTACTAATAATAGTATTGCTGCTGCATATCTCATGGCTGTCATATTTATGGGTTTTTAATCAGAATGATCCTGTTCAATAAAAGGTTTTTCTTCTTCCCGCCAGTTGTAAAACGGATAGTTATTGTATTAACGATATCAAGCTGACCCAGATCACAAATGTAAATATCCTTATATCTTTCTTCAGATGGTGAAGCGGTGCTTATCCGGTCAGAGACCCGGGTTTGACGCTGCCAGACAGAAAAATCACATCCATCAGGTCTTTTTACAACATCAAAATATAACTTATACCGGCCAGCCGGGATCTCTTCAAGTGAGATCCGTAATCCTGCATCATCCCCCGGGGTAAAAATAAAACTTTCCCCTCCCGTCCCGTATTTCCATGTTGTCTGGATATCCATGTTCCCCGAGATGTTATAATCCATCAGCTGTGGATAAATAGTCAGAGTATCCGGAAGGAAAACTGTGGCCAGGTCATTTACCGGGGCGGTGACTTCCCGTACCGGGGAATCGGAATAATAAAGTGCAAGTGATGTATAATCAACCGGGAACCTGTTTCCTGTCGGGCCATGTTCAATTCCCATGTAAATGCTTTTCCCGAAGGATAATTTATCGGAAATATAAAATCTGTATCCTCCTGTTCTGCAGAATGGAAGTGAATAATCCAGAGCACCGTGAAGCGGCAGGCTCATCCTCCCGTCCCACCGGTCCATAAGTGCATACCACCCGCCGTTAAAATAATCTTCCGAACCCGTCCCGTGTATCCTGAAACTTCCGTCGATTGAAGCAGAATCATCCCCTTCAAAAAAATATGTCATACCCGCCTGAAGCCCCTGAGCCTGAAGGATAGTCCCGACATAATGACCATTCCCCTTAACATCCAGGAAAAGATGAGGTTCTCCCGGGATTGATTTCGTAATTTTGTTCCAGTAAGTATAAAACTTCCCTTCCTTCCGGGGATCTCTTTTTTCATCAGAATAAAAAACCCTGACATTCGCCTGAAGATGATTTCCTGAAGATGATGCGTTTTTACGGTTGATAAGTTCAATCGTGGCGCTCTTATCGAAAGGCATGGGGAAATAACAATAATTCATCTCTCCGCGGGTCCCCATTAAAAGACTTTGCATTGATGCCTTCCCAAAGGCATATCCGAAGAAGTCAGCCAGAGGACAATATACTGCCGGATTTTTTTCTCCATCCCAGGTTATTCTTAAATCGACGCTTTTCATGATCCCTTCAAAAAGACCTGATGGCCCTATTTCCAAACCAAGGATCCTTCCTCCTTTATTATATCTGAATATTGCAACCGTTTCGCCGGGACTGATATTAAACTGCCCGTTATTTTCAGAAATTTTATCAGCATGGAAATCAGATACCTTTTTTTCATCCCTGTTCCACAGAACGGCGATCTTTTGCAGAGCTTCTTTTTCCTGAGCATTAAGCTCCGGATTGAAGCTTTTAACATCTGCATCCGGTCCGTACAAGCGGTATTGTATCTGGTGAAACTGAATCCTTTTCCCCCTGAAGATTATCCTGCAACTTTTTTGAAATGGAATTGGCAGGTAGCAATAATAACCTCCAAGCTGATTCCCGCATAATGGCATGACGAAGGGATATTTTTCCCCGGAAAACAGGTCAATGAACCTGATCGAAAAGGCCGGCTTTTCATTATCATCAATATAGAAATCCAGAGTGTCGTCAGTCGGGGTAGGCGTCCAGATCCTGTTTATCACACCGCTTCCTTCCTGATCAAAAATCACAAGTGAACCATCGTCATTTTTCCGTAAGTAAGAATAGGTACCTCCAAAGCCGTCGTCATTCCCGCCTGTAGTATCCCACGATGATACCTGAGCACAAAATGTTCCCTCCGAATATTCAGGGAGTGACGAAATATCATAAAAGACCTGTAATTCTGCGCAAAGAGAATGCTCTTTTTTAATTTCCGGAGCTGTTTCCGGGCCGCTTTCCGAACATCCCGTTAAAAACAGTATAGTAATGACAGATAAAGAATATAAGGTTTTCATTGAATGAAATAATATTCCTTCAGGTTATCTAACATAAAAACAGCTAATTAACCTCCGGGTTTAAATTATCAATGCTAAAATACACATTTTAAAGTACATATTAAATCTACTTTGACAGAATAATAAATAATTCAGCTTTTTTACGCCGGCCATAAACATAGCCGTCAACCATAGGGTTTTTGCGTATTTAGGTTTCCCCTCCTTTATTTAAGGAGGGGTGGCCAGATTACAAAACCATCTAATATGTAGAAAAATAATTTTTCTGGCCGGGGAGGTTTATTCAATCCCGGGAAATAAGTCTACTTTAGCAGTGAACGGTATAATTATGATCTGCTAATATACAATTGGAATAATAATACCTCTTAAATTGTCAGATATTTAACTTCATATGATCATCATGAACAGTTTCAAATTCATTCTTTCACTCTGTATAACGATAGTAATGCTGTTACTTATGGATCCAAGGTCTTTTTACGGGATCTCATTCCATGAATGGGCAGGATTAATAATCGGATTATTCTTTATACTTCATAAAATACTTAACTGGAACTGGATAAAAAAAGTCACTCTCGGATTTTTCAGAAAATGCCCTGGAAAAGCAAGGTTTAACTATTTGCTTGATATATTGATGCTCGCAGGCATCACATTAATGATCCTCAGCGGAATAGCAATAGCAAGGACTATCAATTTTTCATGGCTCAACCTTGGTGGTACAAGGATGTTCTGGAGGGCAATGCATACCAGCTCATCATTCATTACTCTTGCACTGTTTGGCATCCATCTGGGATTACACTGGAACTGGGTGCTTCAAAGATTAAAACTTAAAAAGTCAGACAATGCTGAGGAAAATTAGCTTCGCCATATTATCCGTCGCTATCCTTGTAACAGGTGTTATAGCACTCAGGAAACTGAATTACCTTGATAGCAGTATATGGGTATTCAAACTTAGTTCCGATAAAGAATCTGAAAGAAGAATTGGCCATGGTTTTGGAGAAGGTGCAGGAAGAGGAAGATCAGAGGGTTTTGAAAGATCAACAAGGCCCGGAGAAAGGCCGGAACGACCACCAATGAGGGAATTACCGGACAGCATCCGTGGAAGATTTGCAGGAAGAGGAAGAGGTCAGGGTATGAGAGAAAGAAATTTTACTGATAGCCTCCGACATGAATTTCCTCCGGAGTTCAGAGAGAGAGGCGAAAGGATACCGCCGTCAGGAGACTTCAGAAACCACAATGGTCGTGGAAGAGGAGATTTCAGGGAAGGACGTAAAATCAATCTCAGTAATGTACTGTGGTTTCTGGCCGTATTTGCTTCTCTGACTGTCATAACAATTTATATCGATAAAGCCATAAAACTTATTTGCAGGAAAAAGAAATCCCGACAAAGTCAATAGAATAATTATATTTACTACCGAGTAATATGATTAAATTATGAAAAGACAATACCTGATTTTGCTGATCCTTGCCTTTATTATTATCCCTGTAAATACGTTCCCCAGAGATAAGAATTCCGCCCTGAAGGAAATGAAGAATGATAAATCCGGAAAAACCGGGATCAGATTATTTAACGGGCACAACCTTGATGGCTGGTATACATACATTAAAGAAAGAGGAAAAAATTCTGATCCTTTGAATGTTTTTACAATCACCAAAGGAATGATAAGGATTTCGGGGGAGGAATTCGGATGTATAACCACAAATGATGAATTTGAGAATTATAAACTGACTGTAAAGTTTAAATGGGGCGATCAGACATATTCTCCCAGGACTGATAAGGCAAGAGACAGCGGGATATTATTACATTCAACCGGAGAAGATGGAGCATCATCCGGTACCTGGATGTATTCTATCGAATGCCAGATAATTGAAGGAGGTACAGGTGATTTTATTGTGGTTGGCGACGGAAGTAAAAACTATTCAATAACTTCCCCTGTTGCTCCCGAAAAACAAGGCAGTTCATTTGCCTTCCGTACGGGAGGAAACAAAGCCACTATAAACTCCGGACGGATAAACTGGTCCGGCCGTGATCCGGAATGGAAAGATGTTAAAGATTTCCGTGGAAGAAATGATATAGAAAACCCCGTCGGGAAATGGAATAAAATTGAATGCATTGTCAACGGAAATGAGATCCATATTTATCTTAACGGCGTTCTGGTCAATCAGGCCTTTGATGTAAAACCACAAAAAGGCAAGATCCAGATCCAGTCGGAAGGCGCTGAGATATTCTTCAAAAAGATCATTATCACTCCACTGTAATTAAGACTTTAACGTATTAATTACTATATTCTCCTGTATTAGTAGTCTCTTGACTTTGTGTCCTTTGTGATTTCCTTTGTGTCCTTTGTGGTTAAACATCAATGCTTAGTTAAGCACAAAGAGCACTAAGGGGATTTCAAAATGAAGCTTCCCAAAACTTGCAAAATAATATCTTGTCCGGAACTGTCTACTCTCATGAATTTAATTATATTTGCCAAACGATTGAATAATTGTTCATATATGATATAAAATGAAGAAGAAAAAAACAGATTTATCGGGTAGCGAATTCATTGAAGGGAAAAAAGTTAAATCGGTAAAGAGCAAAATGAAATCCGAAAAATTCTTTCATTACCTGGCCGAAACTTTCAGGGCCATGAGCGATCCGACCAGAGCCAAGATCATATTTGCACTATGCCAGGAAAATGAATTGTGCGTTAGTGATATTGCTTCAATTATCGGGACTACTAATTCCGCAATATCCCATCAGCTCAGGACATTAAGGAATATGAAGCTGGTTAAATATAATAAAGCAGGTAAGGTAACCTATTATTCACTTGACGATATACATATAAACAATCTCTTTGCAGAAGGTTTAAGACATGTTGAAGATAAATGATCTGCAGAAGGTTAATTGGATGGATGCAAATCATAAACACTACGGAACATATGGAACTCAAAAAAAGCAATATAAGTCTCATTGAACTGGAAGATGGCCAGTCAGGAACAATCGTATCGCTGAACGGCGGCCGGAATCTTACAAAACGGCTTGCCGATCTCGGAATAAGTCCGGGAACCAATATAACCGTATTAAGACGGTCATTATTTTCAGGTCCTGTCCAGGTTGAGGTTGCCGGATCAAAACTGGTACTTGGCAGAGGATTGGCATCGAAGATACTTGTGAAACCACAATGAATGAGACAAAAAAAATAAATGTTGTTCTGGCCGGTCAGGGTAATACCGGGAAAACCTCAGTTTTCAATTATTTCACCGGATCACATCAGCACACAGGTAACTGGGCCGGAAAAACTATTGAAAAGCTTGAAGGGACCCTGTATTATAAAGACTATACAATCGACGTACTCGATCTGCCCGGGATATATTCACTTACCACATTATCTGTTGAGGAGTTAATTGCCCGCGAATATATTATCAAGCATAAACCCGATGTGGTAATCAATATAGTTGATTCAACCAATCTGGAAAGGAATCTGATTTTCACTCTACAGCTGCTTGAGCTTGGCTGCCGGGTCATTGTAGCCCTTAACATGATTGATATTGCCAGGAAGAAAGGGATCACTATTGATATACCCAAACTGCAGAATATACTCAATACCCCGGTAACAGGAACTGTGGCGTCGAGGGGAACGGGGCTGACAGACCTCATGGATAAAGTCATTGAACTCAGGGAAGTCAGTAATGACAGGGTATCATTGAATTATGGTAAAGAAATTGAAGATTGCATCAGTCAGCTTACTGACGAGTTAAAAGGAGTTCAGGTGCCTTATCCTGAAAGGTGGATAGCAATAAAGCTTCTAGAAAAAGATAATGAAATAGTAAAAATAATCCGGCAGATAAAACCTGAGGTCCTTGAGAAGAATAAGCTCCTCGAGGAAAAGCTTGAAGAGATACATGGTCATGATTCTTCTCTTGTGATAGCGGATGAAAGAAGTCATCTGGCCGCACAGATAACAAGGGAAACTGTTACTATGGCTCCACACAGGAAAATGTCACTGAACGACAGGCTGGATTTCATCACCACCAACCGGTTCAGCGGCTACCTCGTAATGATACTGATAGCCGGAGGAATGTTCTTTACTGTCTTCAGCCTGGGAAACTGGCTTTCATCATTACTGGATTCACTGTTCATCGGCTGGCATGAATGGTGGAACAATACTGTCGGGACGTCATTTTTAAGTGCACTCGGGTGGTCCGCCATCGAAGGTGTTCTTGCCCTTATCCAGATTGCACTGCCATATATACTGCCATTTTATATCATCCTTTATTTCCTTGAAGAGTGGGGCTATATAGCCCGGATCTCTTTCCTGATGGATAATTTCATGCATAAAATGGGCATTCACGGAAAAGGATGTATTTCTTTCATAATCGGCCTTGGATGTAATGTCCCGGGATGTCTTTCCTGCCGTATAATGGAATCCAGACGCGAGCGTTTCATAACTGCGGTACTGGTAACACTTGTACCCTGTTCAGCCGTTTCGGTAATTGTTTTTGGACTCGTAGGAAAATATGTAGGACTGATATGGGCACTGGGATTATATGTTTTTGCAATGATACTGATCTTCATTGCCGGAAAAATATCGTCAAAGATACTTCCAGGTGAACCTGTGGAACTTATAATGCCGATGCCCGACTATAAAACACCGCAATTAAAATCAATTCTCTATCAGACCTGGGATTCACTTAAGGAATTTATTTATATAGCCGCTCCGATAGTCATTGTTTCAGGAATAATAATTCAGGCTATCAATCTTGCAGGGTGGATGCCTGCAATATCATCATTTCTGAGCCCTGTGACAGTTAGCTGGCTGGGCCTTCCGGCAATTACAGGTATTCTTCTTATATTCGGTATACTCAGGAAAGAGCTGATACTTGTTATGCTTGCAGCTTATCTCGGAACAACGGAATTTGCCGAAGTGCTGACATCACAGCAAATGATCACACTGGCAGTTGTCAGTATGTTCTATGTGCCCTGTGTGGCTACAATTTCAGTATTATGGAAGGATTTCGGCTGGAAAAAAGCCCTTGCAGTATGTATTATAGAAATCGTCTTTGCAATAGTTCTTGCCGGAATAGTAACCAGATTATTGAATCTGGTATTTTAGAATAATTCTTTTTATTTTTTAGTTTTTAATTTGTTGATAGATAAGCCAGCCTGCTTTTCTGTTATCATTATCAGGGACATTAAATATGATGGCATCAGAAAGGTTCCATTTCTTTTTAACCTCATCGACAAACTTGTCCCGTACTGTAATTAATATATGGTTAGAGGATTTTTCAAGTAATTCACTTATGGAGTCATGCCATCCTCTTCCCTGAAGTTCCAGAAGTCCTACCTCATCTATGATCACGATCCCTGTTATATATGTGGTCAGTTCTTCCAGAATCGATCTGCCTTTTGCAAGACCTTTTGGAGAAATATAAAATTTACCTATTTTTTCATTTCCTGTTTTTTCATTTTCCCTTAGAAATACTTCCCGCTTTCCGGTGGAGATATCAATAATATCATAACCCAGGGTCTCTGATCCGCCGGTTATGCGGTCTGACAATATTCCTTCTGATTTTATTTCCTGGTCCTTCAAAAACTCTATAATGTTTTTTGTGAAAGTTGTTTTCCCCCCTCCTACCGGTCCGCTTATAATGAATATCTTCCTGGGAATATTTCCGATGCCTTTTATTTCAGCAAGCCGCCGGTCAGCCTGAGATAACACATTATAAAATATCGAGACAGGTTTTCTGACAAGGCTTTTGAGATCGGGTATTGATCCTATGAAAAACGGCAGACTTTCGACTGACAGTTCAAGCGCCAGAGGAAGGTTTTTTAAGGCAGTCTTCTGGAAGAAATCCCTTATCACAGGATTGTATAATTCAGTTCCCAGAACAGCAAATCCTGTAATAATGACAGCAGCCCTGAAATTCATCTGGATTCCGGTGAGGAGACCCTCAGCCCATGAAATACTGCCTCCCTGTGCAACTGTAAAAGCAAAAGCGGTAAGCAGGGTGATCAAAACAAAGAATATCCAGAATCCCGGCCGCATAATCTGACGGAAAGCCCTTTTGTACCTCGATGACCAGATTATAACAACCCCTGTTATGGCAATACTCCATACATACCATGGTGTATAATAAATCAAAAGAAAGGAACCAACCATTAAAGCAATATCAATCAACAGCCATCCAACCGAGTATTTAAAATCTTCACCGGAATTCTTTCTGATACCGTCAACAGAATTATTCCGGGAGAACGAGACTTCTTTTGCCGGCTGCCGCAGCATTCTCTTTCCTGTAATTATACCGATTATCCCTGCAAGAAGACCGAAGAGTGCGAAAACTATCAGGAGAACAATAATGGGTAGCCATACAATATCGGTTTGTATATTAAGCTGTTTTTGTGCAAACTTCAGAAGACTGTTATAGACCTCAACAATATTTGATCCGTAGGAAATAATATAGTTGGCTATTTTCTGGAACAGGTTCCAGGACATTGCCAGAATGGCTCCAATAATCAGACCTCCCATATTCCTGCCAAAAATTCTTACAGAAAATTCAAGGAGAAGTGATTCAGCGAAGATTGCGATCATCGGGCCGAAGATAATTGCACTCGGCGACATTGTTTTCATTACGGCACAGATCAGTCCCGCACGCCAGAATATGCCATTCTCATGCCAGATATAACTTATAGATATAAGAATAATCAGACCGATTGCTGTAAGGATGTTCCCACTGAACGGAACTCTCAGATTATGAAGAAAACTACCGAGAACAATCTCCGATGCAGCCCAGATCGTTCCGGCAATTGACGCCTTTATCCACTTTTCACTTAATTTATATTTCATCCCCCCTGATGATGCTTATTTTACGGGCACAGTATTTGAAAAGGTGAAAACCGGCTCCACCCTCACTTACAATATTAAAAAGTTTATCAGGATCAGTAATTCTTATCCCACCAATAATACTGATTTTATTCCGAAAAAGAATATCCGGTATAATATTACCTGACGGCCCGGTTAAAATAACCTCAGACTTCGACGGAATTTCTTTCAGCAGATCATCCAGAGTCCCGTTCACGAGGGTCTGTCCGCTTATAATTATAATATCCGATTCCTGAAGAATTGTTCCGGAATCCTTTGAAGGAACAAAATACTTCTTTTGCTCAGGAGGAAGGGCATTTTCATTCAGTTCCAGAACATATAGCTTATTCCCCGTTCCGGTTATCTTCCTTATATATGATTGAAATGCTCCTATAACAGTTATAGTCTTAACCGGAGTAAGATCAATAAGATCGACCGGATCACAATCATCAATGATCTTGTAGTTGCCGGAATCAATCATTTCAGAAGATAAGGCGCTCAGAACTGCTGTCTTTACTGAAGAAATAACTGGTGAGCTTTTTTCTGACTCAAGGATCCCGGCCACTTTTAGTCCTCTGATTTTAAGAGGCGACAAATCACCGAAATCCCTGTCACCCTTTTTACAGAAAGGATGACCTCCGGAAAGGGTTGCTGCAGTACCTATGCTTCCGTCAGACAGTCGTACGGCAGTCAGATAAATACCTATCCTTATATCCGAAACAAACAGTTCATTCAATCTGTTTCCATAGCGGTTCTTTAACAGGCTGTATGTCTGTTGTAATATCATAGAATTATCATTTGTATGCGGTTCTTTACCGGGCCGGGAGTTGTCTGTTCCTGTAGAATGATTAGAATATCGTCCTGTTTTTATTCATTGCATCCCTGATATGATCACGGATCGATTTCCCGTTTTCATTCTTATCAAGGAAATAATTTACTAAACCAACTGTAAGCGCACCAAGGAAAAAGAATAATGCATCTCTTTTTGTGATTCTACCCTTCATTTTATTCAAATTAAAAATACTGAATACTGTTTAATACCGGTTTTAAAGGTCACAAATTTATTAATATTTTATTTTTCTTTTTCCGTAAACTCCTCAAACATCCTGATAGCCTTGAACAGAACGCCTGCTTCCCCCCTGAATGTACCCGATCCTCTCGGTTCATTATTAACTGAATACCATTCATAAAAGCCGTTATTGTTTTTTACCCGTTTTACCATTGGCTGAACCTGATCATATGCTTCCTGTACAAACCCGTAGCGGATGAGTTGCTGTATCATTCTCCCGCCGAACCATGTCCAGTCACCCCCGTTCTGATAGCTGTATTCGGGATTCATGATCTTATTTGCAAAATAACCTTCAGGATATGGCAGGTATAGTGTTAAACCAATCGATGCAGCTCCGGCAAGCTTTACCCTTTTAACCATTTCATCTATCGAAGCTTTGATCTCTTCAACCGAAAGAAGTCCGGCTTCTATGGCTATGGCGGTTCCCCCGAAATAATAAATCTCATTTTGAAAACCTGAATTCAATCTATTCGCCTGCTTATCTTTCATATTGTTTCTCTATTCAAATTTGTCTTTACTGTACAATTATCCTTTTCGCCAGTTCTGTAAAGTACTCATTTGACCATATTTTTAATTCATCATGATTTCTGATGAAAGGCATCACATCCCTGATGACTTTTTCAATTTCAGTCTCTGAAAGTCTTTTAAAGAGTAAACTCGTGAAACCGGTAAGATCGATATCTATACCGTTAATTTGTTTTGTTCGTGACCGAAAGCTTTCAAAGTTCAAAGGAACATTATTCCGAATATACCATTCAAAGTCGTACCAGTCACGCCCTTTGATCCTTATCTTCCAGTTCCTGAACAGTAAAGCATGAATCTTACCTGCAAACATATCTGGCAAGGACACACAACGTGTAAAAAATGAAAATGGATGGAGCAGTAGTTTTTGTTCTGTATTTGTAAAGCCGGGAGGATTTAGTTCAACTTCCAATTTGATTTTAACAACTTTTTCTGTCCGAAATGAAATATTAAAAATTTCAGTTGCATCATTCAAAAAAGCAGATTCAATATCAGTCTTTTTTCTTTTTATCTTCCTGATAATTTCTACTGTCCTGCCTGTGGATTTGAATTCTGAAATAATATCAGGGAAGTAATCTTCAAAAATAAAATCACCTGAAGAGTTAAGCAGAGTGAAGTCCATGTCTTCAGAGAACCTGGATAAGCCATGAAAGATCCTCAGACAGGTTCCCCCGAAAAAGGCAGCTTTTTCAAAGAACCCTCCACGATAAAGACCTGCCAGGGTGATTTCCTGCATTATTTCATGCATTGCATTTAACCTTTCACTCTCCGTTTTTATGTCATACCGTGAGAGCATCTGATCAAATAGATTCATTTTTGCAACAGTTTTACCAAAAGATTCAGGTCATTTTTCTTCTTTCCTGATAATGAACATTCCCTCAATATTCTTACGTCCATTTTATAAAACTCATCCATATCCATCCTTAAATCCTCCTCAAGGAATGAGACCATAGATTTAAGAAATCTTGGTCGAAGATTTGGAGTGAAAGCAATTAAATCGCTTAATGCCTTTTCAGGAGATGCTGCCAGAAAGGTTGTCCTCCGATCTGAGATCTGTCGTATTCCTATTGAGTAGTATTTATCACTGCAGCTAATGTAATCAAAAACAGATATCAAATTTTTAAAACATCTTGATCTCTTTGTTGTCATTGATTTTATTATATGAACGCTCTCCGGTATCAGACCATAAAACCTTAGTGCAGTCTCCATAGAAATATATGATGGACCATAAATGTGGTTTGCTAAAAGCTCTGTTGAAAGCAGCTCACCGGTCATATCAGGAGATACAACATACATCCCCCGTTTAAGCCTGATCAAAATATGTTTATTTTCTAATTCAGCTATCTTGTTCCTGGGAGACTTGTAATTGCTGTAAAGAGACTTAAGAACTGCATAACTAACCGGTGTATTACCCAGTTGTCTTAGTCTATCCATTTTCAATGAATTTTCATTTGTAACAAATATAGTAAATTTTTGCACACATATTCTTAAAATATTAAACTAACTATATAAATATTTACTATTTATTAAAAATATCATTTATGATATATAGAATCCAGTGATAAAAGAATCCGACTAATCCCTGAAACTTGCCGGGTGAGTTTGTTACTCCGGCATTATCCTTGCCACCCATCCGCCTCCCGGAGCAAGACTGATCTTCAAAATGTCTCCTGCATTAAAGGTCATTGTGGTTTTCCTGTAATCTTCCGCTCTTTTGTCTGCATTAATACCATCAACAATAGCTTCGAGCCTGTATTTACCCGGGGCCAGAAAATCTGTTTCAAGATCAATATCACGTTTATCCCAGTCGGTGACAGCGCCGGCAAACCAGTTTTTCCCTGCCCGGCGGGCCAGAACAGTATACTTTCCTATTTTACCTTCAAGCAAACGTGTCTCGTCCCATTCAACAGGGATTTTAGTCAGGAACTCCGTACACTCCTTCTCACGGTAATAATCGGAAGGTGAGTCGGGAAGCATTGTCATCGGGCTGTTGAGGATGACAAAAAGAGCCATCGAATGAGCACGTGTCCCCTGCTCCATCGGATAATCACCCAATGCCCGGAAATTATTTTTTGTTGAATTTCGCATAGAGGCAGGGATATAATCCATGGGGCCGGCAAACATACGGATATAGGGCAACAGGTTATGATGTTCAGGATTGGCCTGATCGGTCCAGCCGTTATATTCAAATTCGATCAGACCTTCGCGTGTCAGTACATTCGGATATTTCCTGCGCAATCCGCACGGCTTATATGCACCATGGAAATCAACCACCATCTTTTTTTCTGCGGCGGTACGTGCAACTCTTTCATAGAATTCAACCATTATCTGATCATCGCGGTTCATAAAATCCATTTTAATTCCTTTTATCCCCCACTTCTCAAAAAGGCTGAAAGCTTCTGACCATTGCTTTTCCAGTGTTCGCCATATCACCCATAACATTACATCCACATCTTTTGATGAAGCGTAAGCTGTTACCTCTTCCATATTCAGTCCCGGGACAGGCTTAAGAATATTGTCCCCCGGGCACCAGCCGTCATCAAAAAGAAAATACCTGAACCCATGTTCTGCACAGAAATCGATAAAATATTTTGCAGTTTCGGTATTTATTCCCGATCTGAAATTGACCCCGTAAATATTATGTTTTGCCCACCAGTCAAACATAACTACTCCGGGTTTTATCCATGAAGGGTCAGCTATCGCACATTGCGATGCCAGCAGATAAACCATATTGTTTGAGATCAGTCCGGCCTCATCGTCTGCCACAGCAAAGATCCTCCACGGGTACGTGCGGGTCCCGCTAACTTTCGCTATAAAGTTATATGCTTCAGCCACCTGTCCCTGTCCATAGGCATTCCCTTTGGAGGTAAATGCTTTCGGAAATGGAGGATTGGCTGACTTCAGCTGCTGCCGGCCCGTACCCTTCATCCATAGTCCGGGATAATTATAAAGATCGGCTTCAGTGATCATTAAGAATTTCCCGTCTTGCTTTTCAATCAGAAAAGGAAGGTTACATAACTTACCCTGCTCAATTCCATTCAGCTTTTTATGCTCATAAGGCGTCTCATAGGGTGAACTGAAACTCTCTGACGACTGAAACCTTGCAGAATCATTTTCACCAAGAATTATATCAATATTTTCCCTTTCTATATCCAGAGTATCTTTAAATGACGTTAATAAACGGTATGCCAGTCCCTCATTGAATAATCTGAATGTAATGGCATAGTTTGCCCTGAATTTTATTTCAAGTTCATTATATGAGTTGACAAGTTCTGAAGCTTTTCCCCTTATTTCAGGTTTTATTACTTCATTTACCGATCTCCGGGCTGTTTTCTGTACCTTAAACCCGTTACTGTTCTGACCAATAGCGTCTGTTTCCAGGGAAATATTTTCCAGCCTGACTATTTCAGACCCTTCTTTTTTCAGACCGGCAAAGATCCCCTGGTTTATTTCGATTTCCGCTTTCAGTTTATCGTCAGGCGATGAAAGTTCATATTTCTGGGCATTGCAGTTAATGCAGAAAAAACCGGAAAATAAAAGCAGCAATGATTTTTCCATTTCAGTAAAATATTGAATGACGTTATTAATTCTTTGTGGAACTTCGTGTCTTTGTGTCTACTATATAACTCACCCCTAAATCCCCCTAGGGGGACTTTTGAATCTGAGCGCCCCCCTGGGGGCAAGGGGTGGCAAGAAGGGCAGGAGTCATTATAGTTGATGTTCCTGAGTTCTCTAAGGTGGTACACTTAGAGGCAAAATAAGATGCCACAAAGGCACTTAGACACTAAGAATCACTAAATCAATATAATAGGTTAAATTAAAACAATTTGTTTTTGATGTTTTATAGCAATTTTATTCTTCCCATGTAAATGCTTCTCTCAGGATTTCAAGGCTTTTGGGAACTGCAGTCAGATTTTTTTTCTCCTGAACATGACAATCCCATACCGGATGCGGCAATTGCCATACCGGATGTACGTAAAAACGAACGGCGTGATGTATTCATAGCTTTTTTATTTAATCATTTATTTAATCATTGGAAATAATTTTCTGGTTTCCTCTTCTGAAGGCTTTCTACTATAAGGAGTATATCTGAATGTTTCTGTATAAACTACTTTCGATCCTCTTGTATCACCGTACCACTTCCTGAGGCATGATCTCTCAGAGTCGTTAACCTTGCTGAACCATCCTGCAACAAATTTCTGCCTTTCCTCTTTCCCCTGAGGCACTTTATCAGATACACCCTCGGTCCAGGGCATCCACTCAAAGAATTGCGATTCATGTGCCGAAGTGGCATATACTTTCTGATCGAATACGGCATCTATATCAACTGCAATTTCCGGTGAAGAAAAGCCCGGATAAAGGAATACCGGATTCTTTTTCAGGGGAGGTGTGTCGGGAGCGACATTTGGTACAATCACCATATATGAAGCATCCTGCACTAATATGCTGGTATAGCGGTGGTCGGGGTGATAATCATCAAGGGGATGGGTAATAACTATATCCGCATTCCATTTCCTGATTTCCCTTATGATTTTCAGTCTGTTTTCCAGTGTAGGCATCAGTTCCCCATCGTGGTTATCCATCACAAGATATTCCACACCGAACCGTTTTCCGGCTTCCTGAGCTTCAAGCATACGGCGTTTTGCAAGTACCCCTCCTCCCATTGACTGGTGACCCGCATCGCCGTTTGTCATGGAAACGAACTTAACATTATGACCAAGCTTTGAATACAAAATTGCCGTTCCGCCGGCAATAACATCACAGTCGTCGGGGTGGGCCCCGATAACGATTATATTCAGTTTACTGTCCTGTGAAATCCCACAGACCGATATTCCGGCCAGTAAAAAAATAAAGGTAAAAAGTTTCTTCATGGTCAGGGTTTTGAATAAATAGTTTTCTCGTGGCATAAATTTAGGAATTTTATTTACCATCAATGATTATGGATACATATTTAATATAATTTGTCCTGCTATATAAATTTATAGCTTAAGGACCGGAATAAATGTTTTTGAGCCTCGCAGAGTTTGCAGTACCGCGATCGCGCCTGTTTAAAAGTTAGAATTTCAGGGTAAACCTCGATCCTTTATTCGGAGCGGAGTTCACTGAAATTGTACCATTATGATTTTGCATTATTTGTTTTGATAAGCTTAATCCTATTCCTGAACCATGCGTTTTTGTAGTGTAAAATGGCACAAAAATATCTTCAATAATATCACCGGGAATTCCTATACCATTGTCTTCAATCTGAATTAATGTACAATCATCAGCAAAGAAGGCTTTCAGGTTTATTATTCCATCCTTTTTACCGGACAAAGCTTCCTCCGCGTTTTTGATCAGGTTGATTAAAACCTGTTCGATCTGAGAATAGTCTGCTTCCAGCGAAATATCTTCAGGATATACACTTGAAAAAATTTTTATGCTATCCGGAATGTTTGATTCCATGAGCAGAATGCACCTTCGGAAGAGGCTGTCAATAGTGAATCTGCCTGGATCGGGTTTCGGTAAAAATGTTAAACTTCTGTACTTATCAACAAAATCCAATAATCCCTTTCCTGTTTCTTCAATTGTATCTAATCCGGAAAGTGTTTTTGATATAATTTGCTGATTAATTTCTACCGGCAGCACCGGATCTTCATTGTCTTTGTTTTTAAAGTACCCTGAGATCACTGAGGTAAGAGAGGTGATCGGACTTGTTGAATTCATTATTTCATGGGTTAACACCCGGATTATTTTTTGCCATGAATCCAGTTCTTTTTTTTCGAGTTCACTTGTAATATCCTGAAAAGTTATCAGTTTGATATCATTATCTTCAAATGTCAATTCTGCAGCTTTGATTAAAACACTCTGTAAAGTATTGTCTATTTTCATTTTATGTAAAATATCCTGACCGGGTTTTATATTACTTATAATTCTGAAAAGCTCATCATTCTTTGTTTGCAATGATGAAAACTGCCCGGTTTGCTGAACGTTTAAATACCTTCTTGCAGCTCTGTTATAGATTTTTACCCTTCCATTCATATCAAATGATAATAGTCCGGCGTCAACATGATCAACCACACTTTGAAGGAAACGACTTGTTCTTTCGGTTTCAATCCTGGCATTCTGAATAATAGTATTTACCGAATTCATTTTGTTGTGCAATTTATCGAATGAACTATTATTCGTCTCTTTAGAAAACCGGACTGATGAGTCATGATCCTGAACCAATGAAAAAAATTTTTCAAGATCGTTATTTGTTTTATTAACCTGATTTACAAGCAATAAGGTTTGCATAACGATTAGAAAAACAATACCCGCCAATGTGTAATAGTATCCGCGATCGAGATGCTGCAATACTATTCCTAATATTACACAGGATAATGCAATAAAGGTTACCCGGATAGATACATTGATGAAGAATTTATTTAATAACATATTACTGCTTTCTAAAGGTTATATTTATGCATTTTATTGTACATGGTTTGCCTGGCTATCCCCAGTTCCTGTGATGCTTTTAATACACTTCCATAGTTATTGTCCAGAGCGATTTGAAGAGCATTTTTCTCTATTTCAGCAAGAGTCCGAGATTTTGGCCGGACATAGGATTGTTGTGCTGAATGTGAGATAATAAAATCTTCCGGTTTTAGAATGTCCGAGTCACATAATATGACTGCTTTCTCTATTGTATGACGTAACTCCCTTACATTCCCCGGCCAGGTATATTTCATAAGCTGATCCAGGGTTTTGCTGCTGAATTTCAGATAATATTTCTCGTATTTGTTTGCATATTCTTTTAAAAAATGCTCTGCAAGCAAAATAATATCTTCACCCCTGTCGCGCAAAGGAGGAATTTCAATCACAATTGTGTTAATCCTGTAATACAGATCCTCACGGAAAAGATTTTTCGATACCATTTCAGGCAAATTTTTATTAGTCGCACAGATAAGCCTTATATCAAAAGGTATTGCCGCTTTTGATCCGACTTTAAATATTATCCTGTTTTGAATGGCGGTAAGAATTTTAGATTGCATAGTAAGAGAAAGGTTTCCTATTTCATCCAAAAATAAAGTGCCGCCGGAAGCTGTCTCAAACCATCCGGTTTTATCTTCTTTAGCATCAGTAAAAGCCCCTTTAATATGCCCGAACATTTCACTTTCGAATAATGTATCCGTAATTGTACCGATGTCTACACTGACAAAAGCTTCGTCAGCTCTGCATGAAATATTATGGATTTCTTTAACAATCAATTCTTTTCCGGTACCATTCTCGCCAATGACTAAAACATTTGCATCAGTCCTGGCTACTTTTTTTATTACCTGAAATACATTTTCCATAGCTTTTGACTTCCCTATTAGGGGACAATCCTGTTTAATAATCGCCCTGTTTATCTGTTTTTGCCTGTTCCGGAGTTTTTTATTTTCAATCTTTGATTGCCTTAGTTTAAATGCTGCCTGCAGGGAAGCAATGAGTTTATTATTGTCCCACGGCTTTACCACAAAATCGGTGGCACCTTCTTTTATTGCCCTTACAGCCAGGTTAACATCGGAATAAGCAGTAATCATCACCACAACGGCTAACGGATCTGATTTCAATATACGACCGAGCCAGTATATACCTTCATTACCGGTATTTACCCCGGCTGAAAAATTCATGTCCAACAGGATAACATCATATTCTTCATTGTTTATATAACTGATGATCTGGTTAGGATTTGATATACCCGTAACACTTTCAAATTCCGGTTCAAGCAACTGGATCAACGCTTTTAAGACTTGTTTATGATCGTCAACAATTAACAATTTGCCATTCATTTCATCTTAAATTTTGTCAATATTATGGACATATAATGTCATTATATTAGACAAATATATAAAATATTTTTTGAGATTTTTACTTATATAATTATATTTCAGAAAGTAATAATTACTGGTATGGTAATTGGAAGTTTTAGGTAGATTTTTCTACTTAATTTATCATGGAGTTAAACTATGATTAAAAACTACCTCAAAACAGCCCTTCGGAATATTAAAAGGTATTCAACGTATTCTATTCTGAATATCAGCGGGATGGCTATAGGCATAGCCTCCGCAATTTTAATTCTCTTATGGGTACATGACGAATGGAGCTATGACAGACACTTCAAAAATGCCAATGATCTCTACCGTGTGATTGAGAAGCAATATTTTTCCGGGGGAGAAATATCGCAGTTTGCAGTATCTCCGGGGCTTTTAGCCACTGCACTAAAAGAAGAATATCCTGAAATAACCAGATCAACCAGATACTCAAATCCGCAATTCCCAATGCAAAAGGGGAATGAATTTATAGAAGCAACGATCGCGATAGTGGACAAAGAGTTTCTGAATATGTTTGATACCAGATTTGTTCGCGGGGATACCAATAGCGCTTTAAACGGACCTTACAATATTGTCATTACTGATAATCTGGCTAATAAATATTTCGATAGTGAAGATCCTGTTGGCAAAACATTGAAGTCAGCAGGTTGGGTGTTTACAATCACAGGAGTTGTGAAAGGCATGACGCATAATAGTCATATAAAATTTGATATTTTATTTCCTTCGGAATTTATGAAGCAAATTGGCGCTCCTGTAAACGACTGGGGATATAGATGTTACAATTATCTCCAATTGCAAAAAGGAACTGATAGTAAAATCTTTGATAAGAAAATCACAGATTTTATCAAAAAGAATAAAAAAGGATCAAATTCTGAAATTTTCCTTCAAAACATAAAAAAGATACATTTATATTCTTCGCAAAAATATGCTTATGATATTAGTGGTCATGGTAATATAACTTATGTCGGTATTCTGAGTCTGGTTGCTGTGTTTATCCTGATTATTGCCTGTATCAATTTTATGAATCTTTCTACTGCACTGGCGGCCGGCAGGGCAAGGGAAATTGGTATTCGTAAAGTGAACGGAGCCGGTAAAGTGAAAATAATCGTCCAGTTTTTAGGAGAATCTCTTGTAATTGTATTGGTTGCCCATGTTTTTGCTATGATCCTGGTTGAATTGTTATTGCCCGGATATAATAATATTACCGGGAAGCAACTGGCTATTAATTACCAAAGCGCCGGATTATATATGGGTTTAATTTCCATGATATTGTTTTGCAGTTTGCTGGCCGGAAGCTATCCTTCTTTCTATATGGCTTCTTTAAAGCCACTTGATATAATGAAAGGAATCGTTGATATGAATCCCGGCAATACGAAATTCAGAAGGGTTCTTGTCATATTTCAGTTTTCATTGTCTATCCTGCTTATAATATGTACTTTAGTTGTCAGTAAACAATTACACTATCTTCGGAATAAGGACTTGGGATATAATAAAGAAAACATCGGTTATTTTTTATTCGATACAAACCCCAGAGATCCTCAGTTGGAAACTTTTAAAAAAGAAATCAGCAGCAATCCGGATGTATTGAGTATAACAAGGGCACGCTATAACCCGGCCAACGTAGAAGGAACCTGGTCAGGCCTGAAATGGACAGGAAAAAAGGAAGGCGATGACGTTAAGTTTTATGGACTTGGCGCTGACGAAGATTATGCAAAAACATTTCAGCTTGAGATTAAGGAGGGTCGCTTCTTTTCTTCGGAATTTTCAACAGATAATACTGCATTAGTGATCAATGAGGAAGCAGCAAAAATAATGGGTTTTAATAATCCTGTTGGCGAAATACTATCAACCAGAGACGGCAGGAGATTTACAATTATCGGAGTGGTAAAAGATTTTAACTTCAGATCATTACATACCAGGATTGAACCGCTCATAATGAGTTTGGAGTCGTGTAATACTTTCTACATCAGAATGAAACCGGATAAAATCGCTTCAACCATAGAATTCGTGAATAAGACGTATAAATCATTTAATAATCCTAACCCGTTGTATTTTCATTTTCTTGATGATGATTTTGCTGATCTTTACCGGTCAGAACAAAGAATAGGCAAAATACTTAGTTATTTCTCATTCCTGGCAATCATAATATCTTGTCTTGGTCTTATAGGGTTATCCTCATTTATGACAGAACGCAGGACTAAAGAGATTGGAATCAGGAAAATTAACGGAGCAAAGTCAGGTGAAATATTCACCCTGTTTTCGTTAGAATACATAATCTGGGTATTTATTTCGACCATAATTGCCTGCCCGATTGCATGGTATGCTATGAATAAGTGGTTGCAAAGCTTTGCTTACCGGATTAATATAAGCTGGTGGATATTCGCTCTTGCAGGTGTTCTTGCAATGTTTATTGCATTGCTGACGGTAAGCTTTCAATCACATAGGGCAGCAAATAAAAATCCGGTCGAAGCTCTCAGATATGAATAGTTGAATAGGGAGAGGTTATATATTAACTGTT
>Ga0209606_1000550_pt1 | contig 54935 bp, 45 predicted proteins | sample AD_UKC057_MetaG_FD_184412 | JGI IMG/M metagenome (GOLD analysis project Ga0209606, IMG submission 184412) | Active sludge microbial communities of municipal wastewater-treating anaerobic digesters from USA - AD_UKC057_MetaG (SPAdes) (version 2) | ecosystem: Engineered > Bioreactor > Anaerobic >... | reverse complement strand
GCTCCAAAGCTATGAAAGATGCAGGCTCCACGGTCTTCGCCGAGCATGAATCGTCTTGTGTTGTGTACGGAATGCCTCGCGCTGTTATAGAGTCGGGTTGCGCGGACCGTATTTTGACTTTAAGCGTGATTGCCGACGAGATTATCAGGCATGTGGAAGGCTGAAAAAGATTGTTTTCTGTGTGATTACGGATTTTTTGAATCCGACCGACTATTACCAAGAAAAACGAGGATATTATTTATGAACCGCCGATTAAGAGCGTGTTTTGATGTTGTTTGAGGTCATTTATAAGATGTCGGCATGGAGCTTCAAATGAACAGTCCATCAATCCTGATCAGATTTTTTGCTCTATTTTCGCTGACTTTTTTTCTGTCCGTCCCCGGTTTTTCCCAAAATCCGAATGTTTCCATCAGTCTAATTTACAATTTTTCAGACGAAGAGCTTGCGTCAGAAATAGAAAATTTTAAAGACGCGCCTTACAAATCAGGCGGAGCGGACATCGATGGAGTTGACTCGGTCAACCTCGTGCGAAGAACGTTCGGCAGGGTAGGAGTAAAATTGCCCTCATCAATAAAAGACATTTGGACTTTCAATGGCCTTGTTGAAATCAAAACAGATGAGTTGCAATTCGGAGACATACTTTTTTTTAGATCATCGAGCGATAAAACCGCGCCGGATCAAATCGCCGTCTGTATGGGCGATGGAAACATGATAGTGGCAGATGCCGTAAAAGGCCGAGCGCTAACCGAAAAATACAACAGCAAGAAATGGAAGGAAAAACTGATGGGAGCACGTCGCGCTCCTAGACATCTGGACGGCACGAATGATTCATCCGGCGAAGAACTGGATATTCAGGCTCTCAAAAAAGCCGGAGGCGACTACTTAGGCGCGCCTTACCGCAGAGGCGGCAGAAGCAAGGACGGCGTTGACAGTTCCGGCCTTCTGCTGATTTTGTTTGCAAAATCGGGCGTTTCTCTTCCAGACGGCCAAACTGCGATTCAGTTTAAATCAAAAAAACTGCAGAACTCCTCTCTGGACAATATCAAATTCGGAGACATTCTGTTCTTCTCTAGTTCCGACGACTCCGTTCCTACACATGCCGCCATCTATTGGGACAATCGCACCATGCTGCGAGCATCCGAAACAGCCGGCAGAGTCGTTCTAGAAATTATCGATAAACCTCTATGGATGAATACTCTGGTCGGAGTTAAAAGCTATCCTAAAATTAAAAATCATTCAAAGACAAAAAGTCATCCCAAAGTCAAAAAAACTAAAGAAGCGGCGTCCAACGAGGAAAACCTTGACGGAATAGATATGGACAAGCTTAAACGCGCCGGAGAGAAATTCATCGGAGCGCAGGTTCTCAAAGGGGCCGCTTCAACGGAAGCCGTCGACTCCTCCAGCTTGCTCTATTTGGTTTTTAAAGAAGCGGGCGTCGCTTTGCCTGCAACTCCCGTTCACGCGCAATTCATGTCTTCCAATCTGGAGAATGTTAAATATGACTCTCTTCGGTTCGGAGACATCCTCTTTTTCGACACTGCGGGGGATGGGAAAGTCAATCATGCGGGGATTTATTGGGGCAAAAATAAAATGATACACGCAAGCTCGTCCGCAGGCAAAGTCATTTTATCTGATATCTCCATAGAATACTGGAAAAATGTTCTTGTCGGAGCTAAAAGAATATCTAAATCGGAATGATGCGTTTATAAATGGCATTTCGGTTTTTTGCGATAATATGAAAGATTATCAACGCATCAATTGATATTATATTAAAAGGGCATGGAGGATATTATAATGAAAGCAAAACTGGCGATTGCCGTTATTATTTTTGCCGCTTTTTTTACGCTTCTATCATCATCTAAGACATTCTGCTGCGACAAAAATGTCATTTATGTTGCTCACATGGAAAACAGAGCTATTCAGGAATATGACAGATATTGGGGATATCCTGAGGATTTTTCAAAAACAGTCACCTATATGATCGCTTTCAGATTGATGTATGAAACTGGCAAAACGATAAAAATCATAGACGCTTCGGAATCATCGCTTTTCGGTTCTGACGAAGAAGAACTTTTAAACATTGCCGACGCCAAAAAACTCACCGGCGTAGGCGACGGATGCTACATCGTGGCTGGCATGATTAACACAGCGGTCGTTGACACTTCACGCTCTCTCAAGCTCGCCATTGGCAGAAAAAAGTTCGATATCTATTCCACTATGCACCTTGCTATGGCTGATATTTCCACGGACAAAATACTCGTAAGCGACGGCTATCTCGGAAAACATGAAACCAGCTCTATGCCGAATGATCTCATCAACAGAGACCGCAGGCAATTTTTTCCAACCGACCCCGTCGAAGCAGGCGGCAACGCTCTCGGTATTCCTTTTTCCAGAATATCCTTTGATTTCGCTCGTTCAGTCAAGCAGGTTTTTACTGATTGATTATTACCCGCGCGTTAATTCGATATTTGCGCGGCTTGCAATAGTGTAATTTAATCATTACGCTATACCCATAATGAAAACGCGATCAATTAAAACTTTCCTGTTCTGTGTCATAGTCGCGTCGTTAACATTTGTTGCAAACTGCGGTTCTGGCGGCAGCAGCTCCGGAAACTCGCTTTCTCCTTCACCGGCGGGTCTCCCTCGAACCCATGTCGTTATTGTGAACGACAACGACCTGCGCTTGCAGATAATAGCTGAAATCGCCTCCACATCGGAACAGCATTCACTAGGCTTGATGTATAGGACTTCAATGGAGGCTAATGAAGGCATGCTGTTCGTTTTCGATTCAGAACGCCCTTTGAGCTTCTGGATGAAAAACACGCTCATTCCTCTAGATATGATTTTTATCGACTCCGACAAAAGAATTGTGGATATCAATCATGACGCTCAACCTGAAAACACCGTTCCATTCGCTTCTTCGTCGCCCGCCAGATATGTGCTTGAGGTAAATGGAGGGTATTGCGTCGAACACAACATTAACATTGGAAACTTGCTTGAATTTGACGAATAAATCATAAAAAGAATAACTGTTTTTTCAAACGCTTACAGACCTTATAGATGCGCTTTTTTACTTTGTGACGTCTATCACAAGGTTTTTATTTTTTCGATTGAATATTGATTTAGATATTACACAATGATATAAATGTCACGGTATATATAATGAAAGCTTGGAGAACAATTATGAAAATTAAAGCTGGAAAAGCTCTGGCCGGGGCGATTCTTGCCACGATATTCATCGTGAACTCGGTTTCAGCCCAAGAAACCACACTAGCGCAAAATGCTCCTGATATCCAAACTGCTCTCGCTGTCGGCGGCGACATACTAAACCCGCTTCCCGGCGAGAAAATTCTTGATCAACAGCCTATGATTGCCGTCAAACTTCCTTCGCCGACTCCTCCGATCGACCCCAATACTATAAAACTATTCGTCGATGGAGTGGATGTCACTGCGGAAGCCACCGTCAGCTCTGAATACGTGTTCTATACGTCCGAGATTCCAATGAGGCTCGGCTCGCATAATGTTTTAATCGCATACGAACAAGTATGTAGGAACCACGCTGCCGCAGCGGAATGCGCCGATGTAACCGGTTGCTCATGGAACGCTGCTTCAGGCGCATGCGAAACCACTTCTCCCACCCCGCCTGTGTCTTGGCAGTTCGTCATCACAAGACAAGCTCCCGCTCAACCTGAAAGAAAACCCGCTACTGGAAGACCCGCGCCTTCTCTTACAGCCAAATCTTTTACCGGCAGATACATGATGAAAGTGATGGCTATAGACATAAACGAAGCCGCCCGCGCTGAAAATGGATATTCAACGGAGGCTTACAACAGTTCCGATTTCCGTTTTAAAGAAGGATACAACACGACCGGCAACTTAGATTTTACCGACAGGCTCGGACAAAGAACCATCATCGGTCATTACGACAGAACCATCGAACAATTGCGAAACCGCGCCAACGATAAATTTTCCCTCAACTATGTCGATAAAAAATCCAACATCATGCTCGGCGATTTCTACATGACCGCAAGAAATTTTTCTCAATACGCGATCAGCGGCGTACAAGTCAGAGGCATTCAACTTCAAAACGCAATTGGCAACCACAAAATCACGACATTCGCGGGAAGATCTCAGGAGCCGCACGATGGAAGATATTACAGAACCACATTCGGCGTTAAGGTCGATAAGAAGCATTCTGAAACACATGAATTCCGGCTTATCTCGCTACGTTCTAAGGAATCAAATTTCGAGGGATCCTATTCATATCCATCATCCGATTATGTTAACACTCTGTCCCATACCCTGAATTTCAACAAGAAACTTGTAGCTTCGACAGAAGCCGCCACCGGACGAACAAGCAAAGCAGGAGACCCCGATCCGGACAATTCCGGCTCGGATTCCGCCATCAACTCTTCCATCACTTACAATGGCAAACCTTTCTATTTAAAAGCAGGCCGCAGAAGAGTGGGAACTAACTTTAATCCAACCGTTCTCGGCACTTTCACTGAACGCGACCGCGAAGGCGGCTACGGAGAATTCAGGTTTGAAAGACCTTCCCGAAAAATCCGGGTAAGCTCCTCTTTCGACACTTATCATAACAACTTAAAACATACCGCTAATAACGACATTACCGACCAGACCAGAAGCGGAAGGAACTCGCTGACTTTGAATTACGGCTGGATTCTCCCGCAGGTCGATTTGACCTATAATAAGCTTTATACGAAATCAAAGTTCGATTTGGGATATCCAGACACGCAACGCAGCGAATCGACCAATCAATCTGTCAGATTGACAAAAGAGTTTCATGACACTGACCTTTTCACCGGAACCAGACTAACCGCAACATTGTCCAGATACGACATAGACAGGCTTGCTTACTCAGGAGCCACTTTTGACCCGACTCTCAGCAGCGTTTCAGACTACAACCTGCGCTCAGATTCCACTATGTGGAGCTTCGCTTCCCGTTATAAAGCTTTCATGAGCGTTTCATACAGCAATTCTTATAATAAGTCCAACAGCGTTTCAACAACGTCGCTTACCACTTTTTCCGACACAAGAACGACAACTGATTCATTCGCCGCCCAGTTCAACATAGTTCCGTTTAAGTTCATAACAAACTATCGCTATCGCAGGTCAGCCCGAACAACCATGACATCCGATCCTATTACATCCGAAATGAGCGCGTCGTCCTCTCCGATAGATTACGAGCACACTCTCACTATGGTTTACTATCTGACGCAGAAAAAGAAAATCAACTTCGAATTCAGCGATTACGACAAAAGTTTCCGCGCGCCCGCCAACTCAGGACGAACGTTCGACCTGTCCACTTACGAAATCGGATACAGCGTCGACTTTTAGTCGTTTAAGAGTTTTACCGTCATCGGTTTTTGCCATGACTCAATATTTTTGATTGATCTCGCTGATATGATGTAGTCAACACATGGGAAACAACCCTGATAGAAAAGTCGTTTTAGTAACCGGCGCCACGTCGGGAATCGGAAAAACCATCGCCGAACATTTACATAGTAAGGGCTATATAGTTTATGGAGCCGCGCGCAGACCGAATAATCTTTCATCATCGAGCTTTCCCGTTTTAAAACTGGATGTAACATCGGAAAACTCCGCAATCGATTGCGTCAACAGTGTGATTGAAGCCGAGAAAAAAATCGACGTTTTAGTCAACAACGCCGGATTCGGAATCGCAGGACCTATTGAAGAAAACTCTATTGAAGAGGCAAAGGCGCAGTTCGACACAAACTATTTCGGCGTTGTTAGGATGTGCAAAGCTGTTATTCCTCATATGAGAGACGCCGGAAACGGACTCATAATAAACATTAGCTCTATCGGAGGCATCATTTGCGTCCCTTTCCAAGCCCATTATTGCGCCAGCAAATTCGCGGTGGAAGGCCTTTCCGAAGGTCTCAGACTCGAAGTTGCTCGATTCGGCATTAAAGTCGTTCTAATAGAACCCGGCGATTTTAAAACTGGATTCCCGTCATGCAGGCGAATCGATGATATGTCTAAATCCGAAAGTCCGTACAACCCATGTTTTATGAATTCAATAAAAATGATGGAAAAGGGCGAACTGCATGGACCTGAACCTACTCCGGTTGCTCATCAGGTGGAAAAAATTATAAAAACAAAATCTCCGAGACTCAGATATACCGTCGCATACCCGCCTCAGAACCTGATTCCTCCGTTAAAACGTCTATTGCCGTGGAGCGCTATTGAGAAAATCATCGCAAAAAACTATCGAATTGATATTTAGATTCGGGTTCATATTTGGTCAAAGGACGCTATATGAAAAAAGACAGCGGCAAAACAGCAATTATCACTGGCGCGGGAAGCGGAATAGGTCGCGAGCTTTCTCTTTTACTTGGAAAAAGAGGAGCCTGCGTTATCGTTTGCGATCTTAATCAAACAGCCGCCGATGAAACAGTCGGCCTGATTGAGAAAAACAACGGAACAGCAGAAGCGCGGATTCTTAACGTCTCTGACTTTGAATCATTTCAAAACATCGCAAATGAAACCCAAGAGAAGAACGGCAGCATCGATTATCTTTTTAATAACGCCGGCATAGGGGTAGGGGGCGAAGCTCGGGACTTCACTATAAACGATTGGCGAGCCGTCTTAGACGTGAACTTATACGGAGTAATCAACGGAATTACCTCTGTTTATCCTATAATGACAAAACAAAAATCCGGTCACATCGTAAACACGGCTTCTCTGGATGGCCTTGTGCCTTTCCCCATGCATCTTTCGTACACAGCTAGCAAATATGCGGTGGTAGGCCTTTCGCTCGCTCTGCGTATTGAAGGGGACCCTCTGGGAGTTCGCGTCAGCGTCGCATGTCCCGGACGAGTCGAAACCTCAATATTCGATGCCACGCGATTGGTTAACACAGATCGTGAAAAAACGATGAGAATAGTAAACTCTGCGCCTGCAATTACAGCAAAAACCTGCGCAAAACGAATTATTGAAGGCATGGATAGAAATGATGATCTGATAATTCCATCTGCATACGCCAGACTAATGTGGGGTCTCGAACGATTGGCGCCGACGGCCGTTCACGATATAATGCGCTTTACTCAGAAGTGGGTGAGCGAATTTCGACTCGAGAAATAGAACATATTACTCAGTATCCAACTTTACGGAGCGACGCGTAAAATGTATTAAATAACGCTTTAATACTTTTCATCTTGTTTTTTCCTCTTTCCGTCTTTATATCATGCTTTCCTTTAGATCATTGCTATTTTCATTTCACTCATCCTTTTCTTTGCTAATCCATTATCTATAAGTATTTTCTACATCTCTAAAGCATCTTATTTCATATCTTTTCACGCATTGTTTCCAGCGCATATAGAAATGTGTTTTTTGTTCTAAACGACGGGAATCATTTATTCTTCGTACCATTTTCAATTACATTTGAAGAACCCTACAAACTGTATATGAGTCGCTAAGTTCATATGTTCATTCAAGAAAATACTAAAACTATCGAAATTCAATTTTTCTCCATAAAAAATTCAAACTTGAATGATACTTTATATCACTTGCCTCATAAAAATCGATTTTAGAGGATTATGTATTTTGTCGATATATGGTTCATCTCAACAGGACTGCCTAATAGAGTTTTCGCCACGAAACGACAAATGCGACAATTTTGAGAATTATCCTCATTGAAAACTCAATAATATTTTGAAAACTTATTAATATTAATTTCAATAAAAACAGATTAAAATAAATCAATCTGTATAAGCAAAAGATTTATAATAAATAAATGTTCTTGTACAATCATCGATATTTATATCACAGTTGTGATTTAATACCAAATATATGAGCTGTACAACTTTCACATTTAACATAATACGCAAAAATAATATATTAATATTGGTAGAGTGTGCATGACAATTATTCTATTATTTGTCGAGGCCAAGTTCAGATCGAAGTTGTGATTCTGCGTCTACTATATCCCTATAAATAAGCTTTACGGCTTGGTCCAGTTTCGCGCCGAAAGCAGGCTCGTTTATCGCTCGTCTCATCTGCCTTAAGAAATCCACCACCAGCCTGAATGAACGAACTAAGTCGCCGTCATCGCCTGATGTGTACTTCTTAAGGTCTTCAAACGAGCAACCTCGCGACCATTCGAGCACGGCGCTGTTGAGCTTCGGATCAATCCCTTTAATCAGATTCGGCAAGTCGGCTTCGCGCTCCATTTTGCGAAGTTGGGCTATTCTGCCTTCAGCGCGCCCGATTATTCCCGCTATCCGATTGTCCCGGATTCTCTTAAAATTATCTCCTCTGCGCGATTCAAACACAATTGAACTTACCAACACATTGATCTCTTCGGGCGCAAGCTCCTCGAAATATCCTTCAAAGAAAAGTTCCGTAAACTGCAATTCATAGCCGAAAATTTGCGACGCGACTATTCCTCTTGGAAGCAGTCCGTTGTCGTCCAGATATCCGAGGCTCTCTAGAAAGCCCATCCTTCTAGCCAGCAGGGAGCGCTGCGAATTCTCCACTTCCACTGCTTCAGACGATATTTCGCCAAGGTCATTTTCGTAACGCCTTGCTTTCATCGCGCGGGAGCGGCACGTCTTCATCAATTTGCATTTTGAACATTCAAGCTCGTCGATTTCGTCTTTTAACTGGTTGATTCTTTCTATCGTCTTGAACATCGAGGCTCTCTTTTTGCGATTTCTCTTTCTGAGCAAATCCTTGAGCCTGAAAAACTCGTCTCTCTTCGATAGGAAAAGGGACATGCTTTCCACGATATTCAGCGGCTTGCCTTCGGGACACTTTTCCGACTTAATAACTGCCAATTCCGTCTCGATGTCTTTCAATCTCTTCTTCAAAGCATCTACTTGCCCGATGGTTTTGAACGTGTTAAAACTTTTTTCGCATACAGTATAAATATCATCGCCATGCTGCTGATAAAGGTTGAGGATGCTCGAATAGGAAAGAGAGAACTGAGATTCAATGTCTTCGGCGTCGCGGGCGAGCATTCTACTGACGGCCTCAAAACTCGCGTCTCTGGGATCGACGCACGCGTAAACGAAACCCACGGGATCGATACCGCGTCGACCCGCCCTGCCCGCCATTTGCTGAAATTCCCGCGCCGTGAGATGCCTGTGAGAAATTCCGTCGTGTTTAGTGACATTATTAAAAACCACGCTGCGCGCCGGCATGTTTATTCCAACCGCAAAGGTTTCCGTCGTGAAAAGCAGTTTTATCAATCCCATCGTGTAGAGACGCTCGAGCATCTCTTTCAAAACGGGCAACACTCCGGCGTGATGAAAAGCGACTCCGCTCTTAAGCAGATTCCTCATCATCAGGGCATGACCTCTGTTGACGTTTACGCCGAACTGAGCGGCCATTCCGTCGAACAACTCAAGAGCTCTTCGTCTTTCCTCGTTCTTGAGCAGACTCATGCCCCGGAAATATTGAGCGTATTCCTCGCAGCCCATTCTGCTGAAATGGAAATACAGACAAGGCAACTTATTCTCGTCTCGAAGTCTCTTGACCAGTTCGACGTTCCCGCCTTTTTTAGGTCTTTCCCGGTTGTCTTTTTCCTTTTCAAGTTTTTTCAAAAAATCAAGATTTCTCAGGCCGTAGCCGGGGATCCAGATCGAAACTTCCAGCGGAACCGGACGGTGAGATTCGGAGATGGTCTCGATAGGAACATCGCGAACGCTTCTCATCCAATCTCCGAACTCTGCGAAATTCGGGATGGTCGCGCTCAGACAGATAAACCTGATGTGTTGCGGAGCGAATATCAGGCTTTCTTCCCAAACGGTTCCGCGTTGAATGTCGTTTATATAATGTATTTCGTCAAAAATGACAGTTTCAATCGAATCCAGTCTGCCTGCTTCGCCCTCAAAAACGATATTCCTAAAAATCTCCGTGGTCATAATCAGAACCGGCGCGTCCGGATTAACAATCACGTCGCCCGTCATGATTCCGATTTTATCTTTATAGTCCGCCGAGAAATCCCTGAATTTCTGATTGCTGAGAGCCTTTATCGGAGCGGTATAGATAATCTGTTTGCCGTCAGCGATAGCCTTTTCAATCGCGTATTCCGCTATGACAGTCTTCCCCGCCCCTGTCGGAGCCGCGACGATGACGGATTTTCCGGCTTCAAGCGCCTGTATGGCTTGGGATTGAAATAGGTCGAGTTCGTATCCTTTAAAATTCATGCAATAATTATAAGCAATGAGCCGCGACGATTATACATATAACCAATAAAAACAGGATGAACTATCACAGAAAACGCGTTTAGCGGTCAGAGTCTGCGTACGCGTCTTCAAAAGCGAGACCGGCCTCTTCGGCGGAAAGAATTCGATATCTTGCCAACGGCAAATCCCCTAGTTTAAGAGACCCTATCGCGATTCTTTTCAGCGCTATGACATTATGTCCCATCGCGCGGAGCATTCTGCGAACCTGCCTCTTTTTGCCTTCTCTTATCGAGATTTCAACCAAAGACGTGTCGATCTCTATTTTCTTTTCGTCGCGATCGGAATATCTTTTTCCGCGCGGGGAAACGCGCGTCTTCCCGATTGAAATTAATCGCGCTCTCGCAGGAGACGTCATTCCGTCATCAAGACACACGCCTTTTCTCAGTTCGTCCAAGACCCACTCTTCAGGCGTTCCATAAATCAAAGCCTCGTAAGTTTTAAACACTTTTTGCGAAGGATGCGTGACTCTCTGTGAAAACGCGCCGTCGTTGGTCAGAAGAAGAAGCCCCTCTGTGTCGAAGTCCAGTCTGCCGACCGGGAATATCCGAACGGGGAAATCTCTAAAGTAATCCATTACGGTCTCTCTGCCGTTGCGGTCTATTTCCATAGTGGTCAGAGAGCCTGCGGGCTTGTTGAACATCACAATGTATGCGGCGTCAGGCAAACGAATGTGAGCGCCGTCGACTTCTATGCGGTCTATCGCCGGATCGACTTTGGCTCCGAGTTGGTCGCAGATGGAGCCGTTGACGACCACCCTGCCCTCCACAATGAGTTGTTCGCATTTTCGCCGCGCGCCGAGGCCGGCCCGCGCAAGCGTTTTTTGCAGTCTTTCTTCCAATTTGCTTTTCCTCAAATTCGAATTTACTTAAGTTTGACTTTTCTTGCGTTTTCCGGAACCGGCGCGCCGCCGGTGATTTTATGCGCTCTTCCTATGGCGGCAAGCGCGGCGTCCGAATCGTTTTTAACCCAATACTCGATATCGTAAGGATTCATCGACCAGAAAGGATGCTTTAGGTCGAGCGTCTGTTGTTGCTCTTTAGCCGCAGTTTCAGGAAAGACCTCCCAGCACACGGCCATGACGCCGTATTCATAGAACAGCGTGTCCTCCATCTCTCCGCTGAAAGAATCAACCCTCCATGCCGCGACAGTTGGATACTTCAGATGAGGCTGCCTGTCCCTCGCCGCCTCAAGCATGTCTTTGAACCTCGCCTCGCATGCGTTGCCGTTGCATTTCGGAGGAAAGAACACCGCCCAGTTGCTGTGAAAATCGATGGCCGCAAAAAACGACCTCGACGCGACGAAATCCCTGACGGCCCGCGTTTCAGGCTCTGAATAAGGATAAGGCCCCATATATCTGATATGGGCGGGATCGTTGCTGCCCGCCAGATCCATGTCGACTGTCCTTTCGGCAGGCAACGGGAAATTTCTGTTAAGGTCCACTCCGTTCGCGTTTTTTCTCATGTGCGCCCATTCGGCGTCATCGTTGTCAAGTTCCTCCCAAGTTCTAACGTATCCGTCAGGGTTAATGCATGGAAGGAACCAGAAATCGACATTGTCGAGAAGGGATGATATCCACGGGTCGGAGGCTTTGTCTCGAAGAAGCCGTTTGGCCATGCTCATGGCGACGCGGTTTCCTATCCATTCATTTCCATGAATATTGGCCGCCACCAACGCCTCTGACTTTGCTTTTTCTCCGGGTCGTGAAATTTTGAAGAAGTATATCGGTCTTCCCTGAACGCTCTTGCCAATCTCGCCGATTTGAACATAGTCCGGGGCGCTCGCCTTTAGGGCAAACATCTCGGCAACCATTTCGTCATGCGAAGGATAATCGTGGGAAACATCCGCAAATAGAAAAGAAGACGATGTGAATACGGCGACGAATGACAAGCATATCGCTAATACGCCACGCCTGTAGGTTTTCAAAGCGACCTCCCTAAAATATCCGACCGGCATCTGAATTAAGCGCCGAATCAAAACGACCAGAATATTATACACGCTGCGATATCGCTTGTCTTATCTTCTAAATCGCCGGTCTCTCGTTGTGGGATGAAAAAAATCGAGAGTGAATATAGAATATGATCAATAGAAAATGGGAGTCAATATTGGCGCACGGATGGAACGAAATATTTAATCTGCTGATTCTGCTCTTTGCGGCGCTGTGTTTCGGCACGATAGCCGAGCGTTTTAAACAGAGCGCGATTGTGGGATATCTGGTCGCTGGGATGATAGTAGGCCCGAACGCGCTCAGATGGGTGGCGACCCTATCAGAAGCGCAGATGATAACAGAGTTGGGAGTGGCTCTGTTGCTGTTCTCCATCGGATTGGAGTTTTCATTTAGAAAAGTAGCCCGGCTCGGCATAAAAACAGGCGTCGTGGGCGTTCTACAGATTGGCGCGACATGGGCTGCGGCAACAGCGGCGTCTTTGATGGCGGGCATCGATTCGAGGTCTGCAATAGTTATCGGCGCGGCAATATCGTTGTCCAGCACGGCGAGCGTTTTCAGGCTGCTCGCCGATAAAACGATGATGGAGAGCGCGCACGGACGCCCGGCTGTGGGCGTATTGCTGATTCAGGACGCCGCAGTTGTGCCTCTAGTGCTGCTGGTGACCGCGCTGTCAGGCTCCGCCACATTCTCAACCATAATCTACGACCTTGCCAAAGTGGCAGTTATAAGCGCCGCCGCTTTTGCCGTGTTGTTCGTATTGTTGAACCACATAGTTCCTCGCGCTCTCGCCATGAATGTATGGACGAAAAACAGAGAGTTGCCGATGTTGCTGTCCGTGGTGGTGGCAATAGGAGCCTCAATCGGCGCGCACGAAATCGGAGTAAGCCCGGCTTTCGGAGCTTTTCTTGCGGGTATGCTTCTGGCAGAATCCCCGTTCTCTACTCAGATACGGGCGGATATCGGCTCCCTGAGAGCGGTTATGGTCACTCTTTTCTTCGCCGCCGTCGGCATGTTTGCCGACCCCGTTTGGATTGCCGAAAACATTGTTTTAGTCTTGGCAGTTTCCATTTTAATACTTGTGGCAAAGACAGCCATCGTGTCGATTATTATGATCGCAATGAGATTCCGACCCGGCGTGTCGGTGGCGGCGGGGCTGTGTCTATCTCAGGTCGGAGAGTTTTCATTCGCTCTTGCAAGCATAGCGTTGGCGTCTGCGGTTCTCTCCCAGAACGAATTCAAACTTATAGTTTCAGCAACGATTATGACGCTGCTGGCGACGCCGTACTTGGTTAATTCTTCGTCTCTGATAGAGGCAAATATTTCGTCTCTTTCGGCGCGTAAAAATTCAAACCTTGAAAGAGCGCAGGAGCGCGCGGCGGAAAGCCCTCAAAAACAGGGATGCATTCTAATCATTGGCTTCGGCCCGGCCGGAAAGAAACTTGTCGAGAGACTTAAAGAGTGTTACTCGGGAGCCATCAGAGTTCTAGATGTGAATCCTCAGAACGCTCAGGCCGCAAGAAGTTACGGCGTCGAGTTTCAGATCGGCGACGCCTCCAACACTGAAGTGCTGGAACACGCGGGCGTCAGAAGCGCCGTGGCTGTCGCCATCACCCTGCCCGATCCCGAAGCGTCGATAAGGATAATACATTTAACAAGATCGTTGAATCCGGGAGCCATCATCGCGGCGCGGGCAAGATATGACATCTTCGCGCGCGATATCGAAAACGCAGGCGCGGTCGCCGTGGTAAACGAAGAAGAGCAAGTGGGAGTCCACCTTGCCGAAGAAGTTCAATCTTTGCTGAAAACAAAAGGCGTGTGCGCGATTCAGCCTCATCAATACTGAGGCTCTCGACTAGTCGACTTTCAAAACGACGAAGCTTTTCTCGCTTTTATACAGTTCTTCTATCTGAGGCAGATATTTGTCAAGTATAAGATTAAGTCTTGTTTTCTGAGTTGGCGTTTTTTCTCCGTTGTCTTCAGACATCGGGCGGATATAAATCGCCTTTGCGACGTCCTCGACCGTTCCCACCTTATAGTTGTCTTTGACATCTTTGCGAGCTTGCTCGAATTCCTGTTTGCAAAGCTCGACAACCTTTTCGTTGTACGCAAACTCGTTTCTGTTCGTGTATTTCACGCCGAGCGACGAAGCCATAGACCGGAGGTCGTCTTCCTCGTCAGTCAATGAAATTATCGCCACCGGATAGTCTTTTCCTTCTCCATAAACAGCAATCTGTTGAATATATCTGGTAAAGCCGAGAATGCGGGAGCCGATTTCTTCTAGATCATGGTGCTCGCCGTCCGAGAATTTCACGCGATATCCTGCCCGCCCCAACACAAAGACAAATCCGTCGGAATCGACATATCCCCGGTCTCCAGTGTAAAACCATCCTTCGGCATCAACCACCTGTTTGAATTTGGCTTCCTGATTGTAATAGCCTATGAAAACGTTAGGCCCTTTGCACGCGATTTCGCCAACTTTTCCGACAGGAACCTCTTTACGGGTTTCGTCTACGATTCTCACCTGAACGCCGGGAATAGGCTTGCCGGAGGAGCCTTTCCGTTCGAATCTTTCATTGTTGACGCTGATAACGGGAGACGTTTCGCTTAATCCGTATCCGAGGAATATTGTTATCCCCAACACGTTTTTGAAGAAATCGTAAGTGTAAGGCTCCAACTTTCCAGCGCCCGAAACAAAGTACCTGACTTTTTCAATTCCGGCTTTCTTTTTAATCATATTGGCCAGAAGCTTAGGCGCGACTTTTGAGAGGAATTTCGGCAATCCGCTCGAAATCTTTTTCTCAATGTTAAGGTGAATCTTCGCCCACACGCGCTGCACTCCGGGAAAAAGAGTGGGCCTAAGCTGCGGCAGGTCTCCGACAAGCGTTTTTCTGAAACTGTATCCGAGGCAACCGCCGTTCAGCAGCGTGCAAAGCGTCAGGATTGTCTGCAACACGTGAGCTTCCGGAAGGAAAGAAATCAGCACGTCTTCGGGCTGCATATTTACGCTGTCCGTGGCCCCAACGGCGTTGGACAGCAGATTGCCGTGCGTAAGCATTGCTCCTTTAGGATTCCCAGACGTTCCGGAAGTGTAAACAAGCCGAGCTAGCGTTGACATAGTCAATGTCGATATCCTGCGATCAAGCTCTTCGGCGACAGAAATCTCAGAGGCTGCTCCCTTTTCTATGAGCGCGTCCAGAGTCATCAACCTCGCGTCTGATTTAAAATCAACTCCCGCCGTCCTGAAGACGACGATATGTTTTACGCTCGGAATATTTCTGGCGGGAATCTGCAATACCTTTTTAAGCTGCTTCACGTCTTCAACGAATATCATCGCCGACTGCGTGTCGTTCATCTTGAATTCGATATGCTCGACTGAATCGTTGGTATATATGCCAACCGTAGCGCATGCGTTGTACAGTATCGCGAAATCGCAAATATTCCATTCCGGCTGATTCTCCGACAATATTGAAATCAGAGAGCCTGCGGGAATTCCCAGTTCGACAATGCCTTTCCCCAACTGCCGGGTTTTCTCGTACAAAGCGCGAAAAGTCCTGCTGTGAGTGTAATCTCCGGGTTCTTTCGAATCATCTTTGAACTTCTGCGCGTTAAGTTCAGGAAACATCTCGCAAGCCAGCCTAATCGCTTCGGCCAAATGTGCTGAATTCGCAATCTTTTCAGGAACTGACATGCGTCGCCTCCACTAGAGGGTGATAACAGCCTTTTTATCTTTGCTTGCTCCGATAAATAGTCAAAATCCGACAAAAGTATTTTATTTTATAACACAATTTATTCGGAATACACCGAAAAATTAAAAATAAACCCTTCATCAGACAACTGTCGGCAGTTCCGCGACAATATCCTAATGAATTACTCCACTGTCACCGATTTTGCCAGATTTCTAGGCTGGTCAACGTCCGACCCGCGGTTTATCGCAATCTTGTACGCCAGCAACTGCAACGGCACGACATTTATTATCGGCGATAGTATCTCTTCAGTCTCAGGCACATATATCACATTCTGCGTGTATTCCTTAATCTGTTCATCGCCCGTGGTGGCTAAGGCGATAACCATGCCCTCCCGCGCGATAACTTCCTGCACATTGGACAACATCTTGTCATAAGTGTCGCTCTTCGTAGCGATAGCGACCACCGGCATCCTTCTATCTATCAGCGCGATAGGCCCGTGTTTCATCTCGCCCGCCGCGTATGCCTCGGCGTGTATGTATGATATTTCCTTCAATTTCAGCGAGCCTTCCATCGCCGTCGGAAAATTTATGCCTCTGCCTAGGTAAAGGAAATCCGAGCATTCGCAGAATCTGTCGGCTATCCAGTTCATGTCCGCCGCTTCAGAAAGAACAGTCTCGATATTCCTCGGCAATTCCTTCAACAGGTGGATGAGCCGGCGCGCCTCTGGAACGCTGACCAGCCCTCTCATGCGCCCGAACTGCAAACTGAGCAGTAAAAGAGCTATAAGCATGGCCACATAAGCTTTTGTGGATGCCACCCCGATTTCCGGCCCGGCGTGGATATACAGCGCGCCGTCAACCTCTCTCGCTATTGAACTCCCTTTCACATTCACTATGCCTATTACTTTCGCGCCCCGCGATTTTGCCTCACGCAGCGCGGCGAGCGTGTCCGCCGTCTCTCCGCTCTGGCTTATCACAATAACCAGCGTGTTGGCGTCGACCATCGGCGCGCGGTATCTGAACTCCGACGCCAGATCCACATCCACATGCACTCTGGCGAGTTTTTCCAGCATATACTTTCCGACCATTCCGGCGTAGTACGCGGTTCCGCACGCGACGATGTATATCGCGCTCAGCTTCTGCGCCTCCTCGACCGTAAGACCCAACTCTTCCAGATAAATCTTCGCGCTTTCTTCGTCCGTTCTTCCGCCTATCGTGTTCCTGATTACCTGCGGCTGTTCAAAAATCTCTTTAAGCATGAAATGCGGAAATCCGCCTTTTTCAGCAAGCACCGGATTCCATTCGATATGCTCAATCTTCTTTTCTATCGTGTTGCCGTCGAGATTCTTCACCACAGCCTTGTCGCGGCTGATTATCGCGATTTCCTCGTCTTCCAGATAAATAATGCTTCGCGTGTAGGGGAGAATTGCGGGGACGTCGGACGCGATGAAATTCTCGCCGTCGCCTATGCCGAGAATCAGAGGACTGCTCTTTCTCGCGGCTAGGAGAATGTCGGGCCTGTCTTTGTGGATGACTCCGATCGCGTAAGCCCCGTCCACTTTTTTAAGCGCGCGCGATAGCGCCTTCTCTATGTCGTTGTCTATTTTCATTTCCTCTTCGATAAGATGCGCCAATGCTTCGGTATCCGTCTGCGACCTGAATTCGTGCCCGCCTGCTATCAAGTCCTGCTTGAGCTTCAAGTAGTTCTCGATTATTCCGTTGTGAACGACGCTCAAAGCGCCAGTGCAATCGATATGAGGATGCGCGTTAAACTCCGTCGGCCTTCCGTGCGTGGCCCATCTGGTGTGACCGATTCCGGTTGTCCCGCAAAGGGGCTGATCCCTCAGCAGATTCGCGAGCTTCACAAGTTTGCCTTCGCAGCGCCTTCTCTCAATCTTGCCGTCGGACGCGATCGCCACTCCCGCCGAATCGTAGCCTCTGTATTCCAGCTTCTGAAGCCCGGATAAAATTATGTCCGCGGCGGTCTGTTCCCCTATATATCCGATAATCCCGCACATTGCGCGTTACCCCCGATATGCTTATCGTCTATCTTCCGGCGCATGCCGCGCCCGCTTAATATTATCCATATAATCTATATTCTTTTGAGCGGATGTCAAAACTTGCGCCATGCCGGACCACAGTTTTATTCAATTCGTTTTTCATTAAAATAATGCTCTTTCTTATCTATGTTATAAAATAAGCTTAATAAGCCAATGGCGGCTCTTATAAATGATCTGCAACTGGGTCGGCAAACAAATTTCGGCAGACAGCCACAACGAAAAAGGCTGGGCGTTGGTATTAGAGCCTCCGGGGCCTCTTGATGACGCCCGCAGAAAGGCTATAGCCGACGCAGTCGGCATGGACTTAATCGACGTCAAAGTAAGAGTAAACGGAAATGGCTACACATTTCTGAAAAAGAGCGTTGACCCGTGGGAAATCGGCGAATACTCTTCAAAACTGGACGAACACGGTTTCAAGCCCCTCGTGTTCGATTCGTCCAGAGTATTTGACGCGCCCGACCCGATATCAGTCGTCTCGGCGACATTTTCGGCTTCAGGCGCGCATTTTTCATCAGTGAAAAATGAAATAGTCCATGTCGGTCGCTCAAACACAATGCTTGCCGTTCTCGGCACGATAGAAGTGGTGGAAAAGAATCTAGTCACACAAAAAGACGTTCCCGTTGTTCTATACGGCTCGATAATCGCAAGAACCGGCAAAAAAGAATCTGCTTCACGAAATGTGAAAACCGAGGGCGTCGCAGATATCTATTTTCTCGAAGAGAATAAATGCTTCAGAATATCTCAAAGAGATTTCAACTTTCAAACCGCCATCGACGATTCCGGCTCTTTCAACTTCTCCAAGAATCTATATTCACTGTTAAAAAAGCTTGATGCTTTATGCGAAAACGCGATGATAGACGATTCGTTTGACAACTCCACCCTGCCCTACCCGTCGGCCGGCGATGAAAAAACAAATAAATCTGTTTCTGACTCATTCAACTATCAGACAATGACCGAAGTCGTCGTCAAGATGTCAGCTTTCGATCACTATTCCAGATTTATCCACAACGTTCGGATGAAGAACAAGACACAATATTAAGCAGTATCATAAATTCTGGCGGCGCCCCGAAAAATCTATCTGCTTATCGTCTGACCGTCTCTGCTCGTGATAATTCTTTTTATAGGCGTATTCGAACCCGACGCTTCTTTCGCTTTTTCCGCGATATACATAAGTCCGCCGCAACATGGCACTTCCATCGTCACTACCGTCAGCGACTTCAAATCCGCATGAGCGAATATGTCCGTCAATCTGGCAATGTGCGCCTCGACATCGTCCAACTTCGGACATCCCATCGCGACCGTCCGCCCCTTTAGAATGTCCCTATGCAAATTGGGATACGCCGCGGCGGAACAATCCGACAACAACAACATGTCCGAGCCTTTCAGAAATGGAGCCATCGGATTCAGCAATTGAAGTTTGATAGGGAAATGAGTTAGTTCGGATAGCGCATCTCCGCATTGCGCCGCTCCCTTATTCCTGTCGAACGTCATGGCCGCCGCGGACGGGCATCCGCACGCCACAGGATCTTTAAGAGCCGATTTTTCTTTCTTTTTTTCGAGCAATTCCTCGACCGCCTCTTCGTCAAACGGAACCGCCTCCCGCTCCACGACCCGCAACGCGTCCATTGGACACTCCCCTATGCAGGCTCCCAGCCCGTCGCAATATACTTCCCCGACAAGCCGCGCCTTTCCGTCAACTATTTCCAACGCGCCCTCGGCGCAGCCTATAACGCACTGTCCGCACCCGTTGCACTTCTCATCGTCAATCTCTATTATGTTTCTCTTTGTTTTCATTATTATTCTCCTGATATGTTTTATTTCAGTTTCGTGTCTTCGAGTCTCTTCCTGACTGATTCATTCACTTCGTTGATCAAATCTCCCAATATGCACTCTTTATGCTCGCAATGCTCGCGCCCCATCAAGCAACTGCCGGCGGATATCGGCCCATCTATCGCTTCGTAAACCTGAAGCATCGACACATCTTCCGGCCTCCTTGCCAACGACACTCCTCCTCCGGGCCCGCGAGTCGCTTTCACCATCCCGTGCTTCGAAAGCCTTTGCAACACTTTGCTCATATGAGCCGACGACACTCCCAACTCAAGAGCTATCGTTTCAGTCGAAAAAGGACCCTCGCTGAATCTTGCGGCGAGAAACTTCATGGCGTGCAATCCGAGCGACGCCGCTTCGGATATTTTCAACATGCCGACCATAAACCCGCCATAACCAGTATTCTGATACCATTATACTGATTACCGCGCCCGACGTCAAGCGGCTCTCGACATTTATTTCTTCGTCACCGTCCGCCATACTGCTTTATCAGCGTGTCAAAGCTAAGCTTTTCATATCCGAGCGAGGCGGACATAACTTCGGCGCGATGCTTCTGGCCCTGACTCCACATCTTCGTCAACGCTTTTCCGGCTTCAGGCTTGTCAAACCAGTCGTCGCCGAAGTTGTCGCTCAAATAAGAAGTTATTTGATTCTCCAGCATCCATGACCGAAGATATCTGGCGCAATAGAAATGGCTGTCCAAATCCTGCAACCAGCATTCCGGGGAATATCTGATAAGAGTGGCATCGGTGAGCGTCTTCGCATAAATGGCGGCGCATTGCTCCACGTCCTTCTCGCCTCCATGCAGTTCCAATTCATAGTGAAACTTTGCGCAATATCGTCTTATCATATACAGTTCAAAGAATCTCATATACCTTAAATATTCGCCGGGTTCAGCAACGCCCAGCCGCCTCATAAGCCATTCTGGATTGTGAATGAGCCGTTCCAGCGTCGCGGCATGAGCCTCGGTCACTGAATTATCGCCGAATAGTCTAGCTGAAACCGGGAGCGACGCGTCAGTGTGAGCGTAATGCAAAGTATGCCCAAGTTCGTGGAGAAAGCTTGCGTAATCCTCCACCCCGCCCTGCGGTTGTATCACAAGGTACACTTCATAAGGAACCCTGACCGGACAGCAGAACGCCCTGAATGATTTTGACGGCCGAGACTCAATATCGAGTATGACATGCGGATGTTTTTCTGCCTCGATGCCCATGTTGTTCATGGTTGCCCATGTTGAAGACAGCATTTTCTCATTAGGGAAAAGACCGTCGAACGCGTCCGCCCGTCGCATGTACATCGTGTCGTACTGAGCAAGCTCCGAAATTTCCAATCCAAGCAGCCGCTTCGAATAATGCTCAAGTTCTTCCTTGTAAAACTTTTCCGTCGACGTTAAAAACCCCTCTGTTTCCTCGCGCAGCGGATCCAGTTTCATTCCTTCGATGCTTTCAAAATATTCTCTGTAGCTCTTATATCCGAAGCTCTTTGCCATATCGTGTGTTTGTTCGATTATCAATCTGCTCAAATCGTTAAGCTTTGTTTTCAAAACGCCCAATCTGAGCAAGTCCAATTCTTCGCGTTTTTTATGATTCGGCTCATTGGCTATCATTACCGGAAGCTGCCTATAAGGAACGGACTCGCTACCTATCGACACTTCGGACGTCAACTCCATCGTCACTATCTCATCGGTAACATTTTTTAATGATTTATCAATTATCATGCAAAGCAGAAAAGACAGGCATTCCGCCCGCTCGTCGTGTCCGACTTCGGCTTCGCGCAATTCGTTTACCGTGTCTTGAGAGATTAGTGAATCCGCTCGGTCGAAAATTTCGGAAAAATTCGCTTCGCTCTTAAGCCCGGCCCCAACCTCGTAAGCTTCCCTCTCCAGTTCAGTCGCAAAACTTTCAATTCTTTCAAAGACTGTCATTTTCATGCCTCCCATATTTCAAACCAAGTTGTGATTTCAAATTTTTAATGAAATCGACGCAGGTTTTTTTTATTTTATGCGACAACGACCTTTTAGAGTCTATATAGATTGTTCTTTCGGTCAATACAATTGATTTTTCGTCGGTATTATACATGTTATTAGATGATTCTACCCACTATCAAGTGTGCCATGCGCAAAGCTTTTTCCTTTGCGCATGATGCTTTTTACCAAAGTAATTAATGGGAACTTTCATTTAATTCTTCGTATAAGCAAATAAAAAAAGCCCCTGAACGACAGGGGCTTTGAGATATCGCGAAAAGACATTCGTCACATGGAAGTAAACAGTTTTAACAGTCCGCCGCTCTGGGTGTTGGAAGCGGCAAGCGCCGCAATGCCTATCTTTGAGGTGAGCAGACCGCGTGTGTATTCGGCTATCGTTTGAGCAAAATCAGTGTCCGCGATTCGCGAATTGGCCGCAGACATATTGATTCTCTGCCATGAAAGATCGTTGGTCCTGTATTGAAGCACATTTTCCGTAACGCCGAGATTTGCCCTGTTGTTTGAAACCTGTTCGAGCGCGGCGTCGATATCATCTATAGCGGTTTGCGCCCCCCCGGTCGTTGAAACATCAGACGCCGCGAGGCCCAGCGCGTTCGCCGTGCTTGCGTCTATCGTCACATCCGGGTTTGCTCCCGGATTATTGTCGGGCGTAGCCTGCACGTCTTGAGAACCGTACGGGTTAGCTTCGGAAGTAAGCTGTTTTGTGTTGAAGCTCGACGACTCTCCCAACCTCGTCAGTTCGTCCTTCAACGACTGGAATTCATCATTCAGCCTCGTCCTGTCGGCGTCCGTAAGGGTGGCTTCATTGGATGCCCTGACTGCCACATCGCGCATCCTGCCTAAAACGGAAGATTGCGCGCTCAGCGTCGAGTCTGCCGTCCTTGTTAGATTTATCGCATCCTGCGTGTTGTATATCGCCTGTTCAGTTCCGCCTATCTGCGACCTGAACTGCTGAGAGATCGCTATCCCGCTCGGGTCTATCCCGGCGAAATACAGCCTCTTTCCTGTCGCGAGCTGACCGTTTGTCTGCTGCAAAAGCAAAGAGTTTACTCTCAATGCGTTCTGTGCAAATAGAGACGATGCTTTTGTTCCTTGAATTCCTATGCCCATAAAATCACCATCCTTGTGATTTTCTTATTAATAGGATATCAATAACCAAACATAAAATCAACACATTTGGTATAATTCAGATACTCAGGAAAAAATGCGATTTTCAAGTTATAGATAATATAACTGAAATGAATTTATAAATTCCTTCCGAGACACTAGAATATATGAATAATAGTGTTATAAATGAGAGCGGAATATACTTCTCGCGCTGTCATTCCCGCGAAACGGGAATCCATTTCAGCAAACGAAGTATATCTGCTCCCCTCGATAAAACGGCGGAAATACGATGTTTTGTCCTGCATGCGGAAAAAAAGCGGTTGAAGGCAAGAAGTTCTGCGCGGGATGCGGTGCTCCTCTAGTTAATGCCAAAACCGAACAGCCCCGGCAAAAGCGCGAAGAAACCGAAATCGCGCCCCGCAAAATGGTTCAGAGCGATTCCGGCGAAGCAAACCGAAAATCAATCGGGAATCTGAAATCTTCCGCAAAGAATATACAAAGTAAAGAAACAGATAGCGCGAAGAAGACATCCGCAAGTATCGCGGTAAGCATACTTACAATGATAGCTTTGACATTGAGGACTATCTTGTTCCCCCGGATGGGAGCGCACAGAAGAACAAGACTTGCGCTGCCGGGCTTGATATTCGTAATTTTGCTTTTCATCGTGGTAGCGGCAATGCAGAGGTGCGATAAAAACCTTCCTGACGGCAATCAACCCGCTAATTCCGGCTCTGATGAAACATACGCTCCGGAAGGATTCAGATTTCTGGATACTTCCGTGTCGGACGAAGAAAACAGTTCTGTTATTGAGATAAAAATTCTAATAACGAACGCGAAGCCTGACGAGAAATCAATGCAAGCGGCGCTGCTGGAAATGCACAGCAAGTGGATTCATCGGATAAATGTTTATAGAAAATTCCAATCCACGCAGATGACCATCCGAGTTTACGCAAGCGAGAGCGACTCAAGACATGACCCTGAGTGGTGGGTGGCGCGCCTGTACTGGGCTAAAGGCGATAAAAAACCTGTCATCGAGTACCAGATGGACGCCTTGCTTCCGAGACACACCGTCATGGGATACTCAGGGCTTCCCCGCGAGGTGTATATCGAACAAGCGGACAAAGTGGCGAATGACCTTTACGCGGCGGCAAAAGAGATTCGCGACCTGCTGAAACAATATGAAGAAATGTCTATCGAGGATGCCGCGTTCAAGGAAAAAGCCCGCAAACAAGCTGATGCTCTCGCCGTCGCGATTGAGACAATTCCCGAACCGCCGTGGAACGATTGCGTAAAACTCGACGAGATATTCCTCCGCCTCGTCGATTCATCTTACTATTTTCAGGAACTGTTCGGCCCTGACTCGAATCTGTTTTCAGGCCGCAGGCTCAACACCACAGAGCTTGCGGATGAACTCAAATATTTTTTCGACACGTTCAACGAATTCAGAGTGGAGCGAAGCAAATACTGAATCGCTCGAATATGCTTTCTCGATTTCTTTTGTCGCAGATATCGGCAACAACCACAAGGCGGTGAAGAATGGACATAAAGAACGCGCTTGAAAAGAATCTGGATGTGAGGACGGAATACGGCGTCGGCATGAGCCTTCTTGGAGGAATGCTGAGAAAAAGAGATTTCAAGCGAAAGATAACCAAACTGGGCGGAGACGTCGTCGAAGACCGGATTCACGAATGGATGCTTAAGCTCGGCCCGGTCAGAATCATGCGCCGAAGCAGAAATCCCGAACTATTCGACGCGGGAGAAGCTCTTCTTTCAGTCAGCCTGTTCAATCTTTTTGCGATATCGAACGAAAAAGAAATGGCGGTCATGCTGAAAACGGGGCCTGAGATACGAGCCATCAGGACATTGTTTGCGGCATCGCTCCCCCTCGCTATGGCGGCCGAGATAGCGGATATAGACCTTTCCGCAAGAGCCGGCTTCAGACTTAACCTCTCCGGTTTAATGAGAGAGCTGAACAGTCGCGATGAAAAACAATTGTCGGAAGAAGAATCTGAAGACAACTCATATTCCGAAGATTTGGCTTAATCAAGCCATTTGCCGGGCGCGATATAGACAATCGCGCAATCCGGTTCGACGGCGCTGATATATACTTTTGCCAATGTTGACGCTGTTTTCCCGCTCTGTTACAATGTCGTACCGGACAGGAAGGCAAACGACGGAAAACGACAACCAGCGAGACGGCCACGAATGCAGCAGACACTTTTTCCTAACAAAGATTTGATAGTAGTGATGGATTTCGGCGCGCAGTACAATCAGTTGATTGCGCGGAGGGTCAGAGAATGCAACGTTTACTCGGAGATATTTCCGCCCAACGTTCCTTTGAAGAAAATCGCCGAGTTGGCTCCCAAAGGAATAATATTGTCCGGCGGCCCGTCCAGCGTGTACGACGAGAACGCTCCTAAACCGGACCCCGGCATATTCAAACTAGGCATACCGATTCTCGGCATTTGCTACGGCATGCAGCTCATGGGATTGCTGTTGGACGGAAAAGTCGGCGGAGTTGAACGCAAGGAGTTCGGACGAACGGAGCTTCGGGTGGACAGTCCGGGCCTTCTCTTCGACGGATTAAACCCGCAACTTATCTGTTGGATGAGTCACGGCGATTCAGTATCGGAAATGCCCAAAGGTTTCCATTCGTGCGCCCGCACCGTTAATACGCCAGTCGCCGCTATGGCCGATCCGAAACGAAACTTTTACGGCGTGCAGTTCCATCCCGAAGTCGTCCACACCCCGTGGGGAATGGAAATATTCCGGAATTTCCTGTTCAAGGTCTGCAAATGCAAACCGAACTGGACTATGGAAAACTATGTTGACGTTGCGATCAACGATATAAAAACAAAAGTCGGAAACGGAAAAGTTCTGTGCGCCTTGAGCGGCGGAGTGGACTCTTCCGCCGTCGCCGTTCTAATCCACAAAGCCATCGGGCAGAAACTCGCGTGCGTGTATGTGGACCACGGTCTCATGCGCAAAGGCGAATCCGAACAGGTCGTCGACACTTTCAAGAACACATTCCACGCAAACCTTATCCATGTCAACGCAAAGAAGAGATTCCTTGAAAAACTTGAAGGAGTCACATCCCCGGAAAAAAAGAGGCACATAATCGGACACGAATTTATAAGAGTGTTCGAGGAAGAAGCGAAAAGACTCGGAAAAGTCGATTTTCTAGCTCAGGGCACTCTCTACCCCGATGTCATTGAAAGCCATTCGAGCGGAACCGGCAAATCCGTGACAATCAAGAGCCACCATAATGTGGGCGGATTGCCGAAGGACATGAAATTCGAATTGATAGAGCCTCTCCGCTATCTTTTCAAGGACGAAGTCAGAGCATTATGCTCGCAACTCGGCCTGCCTAGAGAAATCACTTGGAGACAGCCCTTTCCCGGACCGGGAATGGCCATCAGGATAATCGGAAAAGTCACAGAAGAGCGAATAGGAATCGTTCAGGAAGCCGACTACATCATCCGTCAGGAAATCAGCGCCGCCGGCCTTCAGTATTCGATCTGGCAGGCCTTTGCGGTTCTGCCCGCCATCAAGAGCGTCGGCGTGATGGGAGATTCAAGAACCTACGAGTATCCCATCATCATCAGAGCCGTGACCAGCGAAGACGGAATGACGGCCGACTGGGCCAAAATTGATTACGAGATTCTGGAGCGCATCGCAAACAGACTCGTAAACGAAGTGAAAGGAGTCAACCGTGTCGCTTACGACATCACAAGCAAGCCGCCCGGAACCATCGAATGGGAGTGAGAGAAGCTTAAGGCTCATACTCTCTGAAAAAGAAATAAATAAAACCGTTAAGAAACTCGGCCGGAAAATCTCTAAAGATTATGAAGGCAAAGAACTTTTCTGCGTAGGCGTCCTCAAAGGCGCTCTCATGTTTATGACGGACCTCGTGAGAGAAATTTCAGTTCCTGTCTCTTACGACCTTATGGCCACATCCAGCTACGGCGCCGCGACCCAGTCGTCCGGAGTCGTGCGCATCATCAAAGATTTGGACATCCCGATCGAGAGCAAGCACGTCCTCATCATCGAAGACATCGTGGATTCAGGCCTGACCCTTAATTATCTGATTACCAATTTGCGGACTCGCAACATCGCAAGCCTTAAAGTCTGCACGCTGCTTGACAGGCCGTTCCGAAGAGTGGTCGATGTTCCGGTTGATTACAACGGCTTCGTCATCAATGATGAATTCGTGGTCGGCTACGGCTTGGACTACAATCAAAAATATCGGAACCTGAAAGAAATTTACTCGTTTGAATAAAATATCCGCTTCCGCATTGACAGCCGATGCGCCCGCGGTTATCATTATCTCGCCGGAAGGTAATTTAAGTGTGTTTGCATAATCGGTAGATTTCAAACCGATAACCGGGCAAACGGCGGCGACTCCCTTTGTTAGGTCAGAGAACATTCTAATAGAGGCATCAACCCTGTCGGGTTTTAAACCCGTTAAAATACGAGCGACGCGAATCCGATTTCGCTCAATTCAAAGGCAGCCTTGTCATCATCGCCTACTTTCACGTACGCCTGTAGCACAAATCACTCAATGAGGTAATGTCATGGAAGCAGCGGAACTGGAAGCGAAAACAGTCACTGAATTGCACAAACTGGCTACGGAAGCAGGAATCAAAAGCCCGCAGAAATATCGCAAACAGGAACTTGTTCAAAAACTTGTCGAAGAAAAAACCCGGGAAAGCGGCCTCATCTTCGGAGAAGGCATTTTTGAGACCGTCTCGGACGGGTTCGGTTTCCTGCGAAGAAACGGTTATTCCACAAGCCCGGACGACATCTACGTTTCTATCTCTCAATCGAAGAGATTCGGCTTGAGACCCGGAGACGTTGTCGCAGGCTTGGTTAGGCCCCCAAAAGAGAATGAGCGCTATTTCAGCCTCCTTCGCGTTGAAGTCATCAACGGGATGGGGCCTGAAGAATCTAAGATAAGAAGAAATTTCGAAAGCCTTGTTCCCGTTTATCCGTCTCAGAGATTTACGATGGAGTGCGATCCTAAAGACATATCGACAAGAGTTATCGATCTTATCGCACCCACCGGGCGCGGGCAGCGCGGCCTCATCGTCGCCCCTCCCAAGGCCGGCAAAACGATACTCCTTAAGAAAATCGCAAACAGCATAGCGGTCAACCATCCTGAAGTTGTCGTCATGGCTCTGCTTATCGACGAACGGCCTGAAGAAGTCACCGATTTCAAACGCTCCGTCAAAGGCGACGTTATCAGCTCCACTTTCGACGAAAAGCCTGAGAACCACATAGCTGTGTCCGAACTAGTGCTTGAGCGCGCAAAGAGACTGGTGGAACAGGATCGCGACGTAATCATACTTCTTGACAGCATCACAAGATTGGCGCGCGCGTACAACCTCACCGTGCCCCCCAGCGGAAGAACCCTTTCCGGCGGCCTCGACCCCAACGCGCTTCACAAACCGAAACGCTTCTTCGGAGCCGCAAGAAAGCTTGAAGGCGGCGGCTCCCTTACAATCATCGCCACCGCCCTCATAGAGACCGGCAGCAGACTCGACGAAGTCATTTTTGAAGAGTTCAAGGGAACCGGCAACATGGAATTGCAGCTTTCCAGAACTCTGGCCGACAAGAGAATATTCCCAGCCATCGACATCGTACGCTCTGGAACCCGGCACGAAGAACTCCTTTACAGCAAAGATGAAATGGAAAAAATCTGGAAACTTCGCCGCGTTATCAACGCGCTCGACGAGCAACAGGCTACCGAACTTGTTATTGACAGGCTATCGGTTACCCGTAAAAACGAGGAGTTCCTGAATTCGTTGCAATATATCAGCACTTGTTCCGCAGAAAATTAGCAACCGGTTATTGAATTTTTCGTTCCCGGTTGCTATCATTTCATGTTTGTGGGATATTTTGAGTATGAAAGAAGGATAATAAGGTGAAAGAGAAAATACACCCGAAGTATTATCAGGCCAAGGTAAGATGCGCCTGCGGACACGAGTACGTCGTCGGTTCCACCAGAGAAGAGCTTCGCGTGGACATCTGCTCCAACTGCCACCCGTTCTTCACCGGCAAGCAGAAATTTGTCGACACGGCGGGCCGCGTTGACAAATACTTCCGCAAATACGGCGACGAAGCGCAGAGCAAATTTAAGAAAAAACTCAAAAAGCGCAAACTCACCGAAGAAGAAAAACTCGATCTCGAATCAATCGATACGGCATCCGATGCCGCCGATGACGTTGTCGAGGAATCTCCGGTCGAGCAGCCCGCCGAACCGGTTGCCGCCGCTGACTCGGTTGAACCGGAAAAACAGGAAGCATAGCAGTTTTCTAACAATCAAGCGCCGCGCCTTTTGGCGTGTAAACGCGCAATCTCAAAGCTCCGCCTTCAACGGAGCTTTTTGCTTGTATGGGAATTGCGGACTCTAGCGGCCTGTTTGAATTACTTTTTAATAGTTTAACTGAACGAACAATATTATGACTATAAACCAAGACATGATTCGGAAACTTGAGACTCTTGAATCTCGATACAATGAGATTGTCGACACTTTGTCCGAATCGGGGGTTTCAGGCGATCCTGAAAAACTGAAAAAACTCGGAAAGGCATTAAATGAACTCGATGAGCCTGCCCGTTTATTCCGCAAACATAACGAATTGAACATTGAATTAACTCGAAACACAGCCTTGTTCGATTCCGAAACAGACAGAGATATGAAGGCTTTGTACAAGGACGAAACAGACAGAATCAAAACAGACATAATCGAAATGGAAACCGCGATTGTAAAATTCTTCAATCCGTCCGATGAAGAGGAAGATAAACAATTCATAATCGAAATCCGGGCCGGAACCGGCGGAAGCGAAGCCGGGTTGTTCGCAGGAGACCTCTTCAGAATGTACTTAAAATACGCCGAAATTAAAGGCTGGAAATTTGAATCGATAAACGAATCCCCCACCCCGCTTGGAGGGTTCAAAGAGGTTATGTTTTCCATGCGCGGGATTGGCGCGCTGGCAAGGCTTAGATATGAAAGCGGCGTCCACAGAGTGCAGCGCATCCCCGTAACAGAGTCCAGCGGGCGCATTCACACATCCGCGGCGACAGTCGCCGTTCTCATCGAGCCTGACGAAATCGAAGTCGTTATAAATCCTTCGGACCTCAAAATCGACACTTTCCGCTCGACCGGCGCAGGCGGACAAAGCGTGAACAAAATCGAATCGGCCATCCGAATAACGCACATCCCGACTGGCGTTGTGGTCGAGTGTCAGGATGAGAGAAGCCAGCACCAGAACCGCGCAAAAGCAATGCGCATCCTCAGAGCGAGGATTGTGCAGCAGCTTGAAGACGAGCAAAACGAAAAAATCGCCTCAGAAAGACGCTCCCAAGTCGGATCAGGCGATAGAAGCGAGAGAATAAGGACATATAACTTCCCGCAGAACAGAGTCACCGACCACAGAGCGAATATCACCGTCTATCAACTCGACACGATTATGGAGGGAATGATGGACACTCTTCTCGAACCCCTTGTTCGCCACATGCGCGAAGCGGCAATCTCTAACGAATCATAACCTTTCTATTGTGACATTATGAATCTGCTTGAAACCCACAAAAAACTCACAGACTGGTTTGAGCGACACGGAGTCGAATCTTCCAGATTCGCTTCTGAAATAATCATTTCCAGAACCCTCGAAGTCCCGCGCGTCCACATATACGCCGGTTTCGATCGCGTTATGAAGGAATCCGAATTGGATATTATTCGCGAAAGAGGAAAAAAACTTATTGCAGGAGAACCGATACAACTCATTGTCGGAGACTGTCAATTTCTCTCGCATATTTTCAAAGTGGAACCCGGCGTTTTTATTCCCAGACCCGAAACCGAGCAGTTGGCGTTGATTGCCGCCGAATTTTTTAATTATTCCACAAGCGACGCCAACCGCAAATTTCTGGACTTATGTTCGGGAACGGGCGTTGTTTCGATTTCATTATTAAAAAGTTTCCCTGAAATGACCGCCGTCGGCGTTGACATTTCAGAAAAGGCGGTCGCGCTCTCAAATCACAACGCCGAAACCCTCGGCGTTTCAGACAGAGTCGCTTATTTTTTAGGCGATATGTTCTCGCCCATTCCATGCGACGAGAAGTTTGCAGCCATTGTTTCTAACCCGCCTTACATACCATCAGGAGACATCGAGTCTTTGGAGCCGATAGTAAAAGATTACGACCCCGCAGCGGCGCTGGACGGCGGAATCGACGGTCTGGATTTCGTGAGAATAATTGCCGCGCAGGGATTGTCTTATCTGTGCCCCGGCGGTTTCATAGCTCTCGAAATCGGCATCGGTCAAGCTTCCGGCGCTATTGACATTCTGAATCAATCAGGATTCAATAACTGCGAAGTCCGCAAAGATCTGGACGGCATCGAAAGGGTTGTGACGGCATGGGCAAAATAAAAACGCTGATGATCCCGGCGGATGAGTGGCATGACTACGCGCAGGAAGCGTCTGAAATTGTCTTAGACGGCGGTATTATCATTTTTCCCACTGAAACCGTTTACGGTATCGGTTCCCTGCCCCGCCTTGACTGTGTTGAAAAACTAATAGAAATGAAAAATAGGCCCGTAAGAAAACCGATTCAATTATTGATTTCGGATTTCGAAATGCTTGCTCGGAATAATGCGATCATGTCTGTGCAAGCAGAAAAACTCGCTAAAGCTTTCTGGCCCGGCCCCCTCACTCTCGTTCTGGATGTGGAACCCGGTTCGCTGCCCGAACCTGTGATAAAAGGCGGGAACGTCGGATTCAGGCTCCCCGCTCACGAGCTTTGCCGCGACCTCATTCGAAGATGCGGTGGCTCGCTTGCCGCCACGAGCGCAAACCCTAGCGGGATGCCGGAGGCTCGGTCCTGCGCGGAATCCCTCCGCTTTTTCTCCGGAAAAATCAATGTAGCTGTTGATTCAGGCGTTATTCCGGAATCGCTTCCCTCCACCGTCGCCGCAGTTTCAAATGACGATATTGTGATCCTCCGAAAAGGGGCCATCAGCGAAAAATCGCTGTTCGAAGCCTTAAATTCTGATTGATAGTCCCCGTTTCAATTTTTTCCATTCATCATTTTTAGCCAGACTATACAAAAAAATCTTTGCTCAACTTATAGTATTTCAGTCGATAGTTATTCTCCGAGGAGCCTTGCGGAGATTTGTCATACGACTTTGTCATCGTATATTATATAATATTGAATTAAGGTGAGCCGATGTTAACTGATAAAATTAGAGAAATTATATTAGACGCGATTATTAAGCTGGGGTTTACATCTGACGCCGTTTCCGGGATTTATGATATTCCGATTGAAACGCCTAAAGTCCGCGAGTTCGGCCATTACTCATCGAACGTTCCTTTTTCGCTGGCGGCCTCCATCAAGAAACCTCCGTATGACATCGCCGTAGCCTTGGCCGCCTCAATTGATATGTCGATGTTCGAGAAAGTTGAGCCTGCCAGACCCGGATTCATTAATTTCACTCTTAAACCCGCCACACTTCAGGAAGTCATAATAGAAATCAATGTAAACAAAAACACCTATGGCCGCTCAGACTACGGGAACGGGCGGAAAGTTCAGGTGGAGTTCGTCAGCGCCAACCCCACAGGCCCTCTTTCAGTCGGTCATGGCAGAATCGCCGTTTACGGCGACACCGTAGCCCGCCTGCTCGACGCGGCGGGTTTCGCTGTTCATAAAGAATTTTATGTGAACGACGCGGGCAATCAGATCAATAACCTTGCATCATCCGTGGAACTGCGCATCAAAGAACTCCTCGGCGAATCGATAGACCCGGAGCTGTTGGGATACAAAGGCGAGTACCTTATAGCATACGCGAAAGAAATTCTCGAAGAAAACGGACCGTCTCTTTTGGAAAAAGACGAACAGGAACGTCGCGCGATTATTGCGGAATCTTCGATCTCCAAAATGCTGGCTGACCAAGCTAAGACCTTAAAACACTTCGGAGTCGAGTTCGACACATGGTTCAGGGAAAGAGAATTGCATAAGTCAGGGATTGTCGAGAAAACCTTGGAAATCATGAAGGAAAAAGGACTCGCATACGAAGAGGACGGAGCGCATTGGTTCTCATCCACTGATTTTGAAGACGAGAAAGACAGGGTCCTGAAAAAATCATGCGGGACGCCGACATATTTTCTCGCGGATATCGCATATCACAGAAACAAATATGAGCGCGGCTTCGAAACCATAATAGATATTTGGGGGGCGGATCACCACGGGTATATCGAAAGAATGAAAGCCGCCGTCGGCGCTCTGGGTTTTGATTCCGCGTCTCTCGAAATACTTATTGTTCAATTTGTCAGATTCAAGAACGTTAAAATGTCAAAACGCCTTGGCAACATTGTCACAATCGACGACCTTATAGACGAAGTTGGAGCAGACGTGGCGAGATTTTTCTTTCTCACAAGAAGCCGGGACAGCCACCTCGAATTTGACCTTAAGCTAGCGGGTGAAAAATCCGAGGCCAATCCTTTGTTTTATCTTCAATACGCTCACGCCCGCATTCACAGCCTTATCGCAAAAGCGGAGGAAAAAAACCTCCGCCCGATGTTCGGTTCGGAGCTTTCCCTCTTAACCGACCAGAGAGAACTCCAACTTATGAAGCAATTAGCCGATTTTCCTTGGGAGATACAGTCGGCCGCAAAATCCCGCGAGCCAGTCAGAATAATAACCTACTTGTCTCGCTTGGCCGGCGACTTCCATGCTTTTTACCACGATTTGCGCGTGATTTCGCCTGAAGAGCCTCAAATGTCAGGCGCAAGACTCGCTTTGTCCAAAGCGACCGGTTCGGTTTTAGCCAGAGGTCTCGATTTTCTTGGAGTTTCGGCCCCTGAATCCATGTGATCTTTTCGCGGGCCAATATAGCATGAATAAAGCGTCGTTAAAAAAACTTTTTGCGCTCTCAATCGCTTTCGTCGCCGTCTTTGCGTCCCGCCCTTCCAGCGCTCTTTTCGAAACTCAATACGTTTACGGCCTCGGCCCTCATTCAACCTCAAACACCGTCCTTCCCGTGCTTTCTATCTACAGTCCGTTCGCTTATCTTTCCAACCCGGCCCTTATTTCATTCTCCGAAGGAACTCAATATTCGCTAGCTTTCGGAAGTTATAAATCGGTTTCTGACGACGGGCCTGAACTGAAGCAAACTCTTTTTTCTCTCATCAGAGACAACAAGGCATACACCGCTTATGCCTATGAAGAGGACGGATTCAGCCGCGACTCGTTTGCTTTCACAATGAGCAGAAAATACAACTCGTACACCACTGGAGCGACCCTGAGCGTTTTTAAATATTCATCTCCTCCGTTCCCCTCTCCGGCTCCCGGAGCAGACCCAGTTAATGACATTATTTCTTCAGATGACGGCTCTGGATTTTCTGTCGAATTCGGCGCTTATAAAGAGTTCGACAAAATACGCGCCGGAGTCTCAATTCAGAACGCCATCAGTTACGTCAGCAACTATGCTTTCATGAATAAATACCATTCGGGAACAGAGGCGAAGCTGCCTATCGTGCTGAATATCGGAGCGTCGTATCCAGTGCGCGATTGGGCGGACATTTATCTCGGTTTTAAACACATTTCATATCAAAGAATACGTCCGCCTCACATTATCGACGACAATAACGACACTATGATTTACGCGGGACTTCAATATAACATGTCCGGCGGTTCAGGAGCCGCCCGCTCCGGCTATCAAAAAACTTCGGTTATTACCGGCTCTGACGATGACCAAGCTCTTACTTTCGGCGCAGACTACTTCTTAGGCAATTACGCGGCGTCTCTGGCGGCTTTCAACTATCTCAACACTTATGATTCTCCTATAGTTGTCGGCATGTCATACAAGCCCGGCGACGCCCCGTGGCAGAAAGCCGCAATTGAAAAGCCGCTTGAAGAGGTCCCTTCCGAAACTCAGACTCCCGCTGCTCCCCCCAAACCCAAATACGAACCGCCTTTGCCTGCCGCAGAATCAGCTTCCGAAATCGAACCTTCTTACCCGAAGCCCATCGTAAAGCAAGTCGCCGAACCCGTAATCCCGGACGACCTTAATATCAAAAAACTAACCGTCGCCGCCGATTTCACTGTGGACCCAAAGATTATTCTTTTGCCCTCGCAATCCTCTTCTAAGTTTACCGACATAGACAACCATTGGTCGTTTTCATTTGTCAACTCTATTTCGTCTTTGGGTTTTTATCCCGAATCATTAACAAAGCCGTTCAATCCGACCGCGGACACGGATCGCTCCGAGTTTTACAGGCTTCTCTTCCTGACTCAGATTTCCAGAAAATACAAAAATCCGATTTCCATACAGTTCAAAACTCCTTATGCCGTAAGCGCGGATTCCCACCTCATATCCCCCGCCCTCGCGCAATCCGTCAAATTAGTCGAAGGAACTTATGAAAGGTCCGGAACCAAAAGGCTTATCGTGACTCGCGACATTCTGAAAAAAGCCGCAGTCCCGCCGGGAAGATACAAACTCCGACTCAATATCGCTCATCAGGATTTGGCTCCCAACATTCTTGAAGACTACATAACCATCCTAGACACATCCATCGACTTCTCTCAATTCGCCGGTCTGGAAGAATCAGAGTTGCGCTCCCGTGTTCAATCTCTCAAAAACAGCCTCGCTTCTCTTGGTTTCGAAGTCGACTATCTCGACGGATTGCAAAAGAAATCAGGCCTGACCCGCGTTGAAGCGCTCCGCGAAGTTTTCTATGCCGCCGGAATAACGCCTCCCGTCAACTTCGATAAAACCGGACTGTTCACAGATATCTGGCATCTTTCACAATCAGACCAATCAATGGTTTTTCTCGCTTCTCGCGGAATGCGCTCAATGGAAAACCGTCCGTTGATGGGCGGATATCCCGACAACACTTTCAGGCCTGACAGAATCATATCCAACGCGGAAGCCGCGGCTCTTATAGAAAGATACACCAGACTTCAGGCGTCCGATTTCGATCCGCCGTATCTCCCTCCAGACACATCGCCTATCCCGACTTCCTTCAGACCCGCCATCGTTTCGGACAAAGTGGCGATTCCTTCCTCGCGCGCGCAGACAAGCATCTCAATCCCTGTTTCTTCTCCTTCTAAAACAACCGGCGCGCAGCCGGCTTCCCAGAGTTTCTTCGTAGTGTCAGGCAGTTTCCTGACTCAGACTGCCGCTGACGCTGAAACGGCAAGACTTAGAGAACTTAAATACAATCCGGCCATTGTGATTGAGAAAACCGATGTTTTTGAGATTAGACACACCGCCATAAGCTCTCATAACACGCGCGAAGCGGCAGAAAAAGCCGCCTCAAGCGTAGACACCAATCATTATACGCCCAACATAATCGCTCTCGCTTCATCTACTCCTTCAGCAATTCCTTCTTCAAAAATCTCATCCAAATCGACTTCAAAATCAGTCGCATTTTCAGTTGACCCATCGGATTTCGCCGGATTTTCGCCAAAAAAAATATTCCCTTCCGAGGGGTTTGTTGGCAACTATGACGACTATGTGCCATTTGATTCCAGCATCATTAAGGTGGTGGAATGACTCTTTTAAATCGGCAGACTTTCATCTTTCCGGATAGCCGCGCGGAATCCAAAAACTTGACGATATTCATTCTCAATGTTATCTTTTCTATGATATTTATAAAAAAAGGCTTTGTTAAAGCCTTATATTGATTTTATACAAATACTAATTGTCATTTATCATACCATGAGCCGTAAGCTCGAAATGGGGGGAAATGCTCAACAAGAGAATAGCCGAAGCAAAGAATATACCTGAAGCGTTTATCGCCGCCTCCGATCTATTCAGCGATTATTATTCAATGCGGTTCAAAACATCTCCCGCAGACGCTTATTCAGGAAAATACACATATAAACAGTACCCTGCCATGTCTCGAATAATGGGGACCGTCCTTGCCGAAGAATTCGGCCTCGAACCTGATATGAAAGTGTGTTATATATCGGAAAACAGGCCCGAATATAACATAGGCGACCTTGGCACGATGTTCGCGGGCGGGGTTTCATGGGGACTTTACGATTACGACGTCAAAACTCCCGATGTTATCGAGTATAAGTTGAACGACAGCGAAACCACCATCATCGCGACAAGCCCGACTTTCCTTGAAAGCATCCGCTCTGTCGTAAAATCAGGAAAAACCGCAGTCAAACATATTATTGTGATGGACACTCCATACGACAGCGTGAAATGCCTGAAAAACGAGACGCCGTTTTCTGAAATCTTGACTCAAGGAATTGAAAATTCAGAGCTCTTAGAGAAAAGACTCGAAAATGTGGGACGCGACAGCGTCGCAAGATTGATTTACACATCCGGCACGACCGGAAAACCAAAAGGCGTCATGCTAACTCATGAGAACCTGATGTCGAACTGTGAAAGTTGCTCCACTCTACTTGATATTGAACCCGGAGAGCGACTGATTTCGTATTTGCCAGAAGCGCACTCGTTTCAGGGCTTCGTCACCCTCTGCATGCTTTTCAACGGCGGGGAAGTCTGGTATTCGCATAAAAAAACAATAGTTGACGATGTTAGGATTATTGAGCCGACCATGTTTCCGGGCGTCCCGCTGGTATTTAAAAGATTCGCCGAAGGCATGACCTCAAAAGTCCTCGAACTCACCAAAGGACACATAGACTTGTCAGCGGATTATTCAAGAAATCCGATCAAATCTTTCCTGCGCGGCCGTGTTTTAGGCCCGATGATTCTCAAAAAAGCCGGCTTGTCTAAGATCGTCCGCGCAGTGTCAGGTTCAGCAAAGCTTGAGCTTGACCACGCGCGCACTCTTGAAAATGTCGGCTTCATCGTTCTCGAAGGCTACGGCATAAGCGAAACATCTCCCGTCATATCGACAGAAAAACAGGAAGAAAGAAGGCGCGGCTCCGTCGGAAAACCCATTCCCGGATGCGATGTTAAAATCCTCTCATTCGATTGTTCCCCCGACGGCAAGAGAAAGGAACTTCCCGCCAATGAACGCGGAGAAGTCGCTTGCAAAGGCCCCAACGTCTTCAAAGGATACTATCGCGACGAGCAGAAAACAAAGACAGCTTTTTACGACGGATACTATCTCACCGGCGACTTGGGACATTTTGACTCCGACGGTTTCCTGTACATTCACGGACGCTGCGGCCTCCAAGTCAAAATGGCCAACGGAGAATTCGTCGATCTGGACGAGCTTGCAGCCGACATCCTGCGCCATACGTCGCTCATTCAGGCCGCAGCCGTAGACGCCGAACTGAAAGAGTTCGCCGTCGCCGTCGTTTCTCTTCAATGGGAACCTGAGTCGCTCGCCCATCTTGGAGACAAACTCGGCGTACCCTTCAAGGGCGACCCTGTCGCTTTCGCCTCCCACGAGATTGTCGTCGACGCCGTAAAGAAGGAAATTGAAGACAATATTCAGAAGTTTGGAAAAGGCGCTAAAGCTCCTAAAAAGTTCCTGATAGTCGCTCCCATGTCCCCTGAAACCGGGGAAATCACCTCCACCATGAAATTCAGAGTCCGGAATATTCTCGACAAATACAAAACACAGATCGATCAGTTGAGAAAATCCGACCAGAAATTTATGGTGCATATTAAATAGGGCCGTCGATGACAAGAAATAGAACTATAACCCTAAATGTCAGGTCGTCGCGCATCATCAGGATGTTTCTTTTATTTGTTTTCACTATGACATTAACCGTAAATCCCCCTTTTGTTGAACAGGTCTCAGGGCAGTCAAAATTCAAAGCTTCGGATAAAGACCAACTTGAACAGCAGATGAAAAGAGTAAAATCCCTAGTCAATAAAAAAAACCTTGAAAAAAAAGGCATTTCTGCGCAGTTTAACAAACTTGACAGAGAGCTTAATCAAACAAGAAGAAATTTAAATAGAAAAACAAGCGAACTTAGAACTATTGAACAAAGACAGGCGCAATTGGATCGACAACTGTCTGAAACCACAGCAAAATATAACTCATATCGCCATCAACACAAAAGCAGACTCGTGACCTATTACAAAAATGGGCATGTCGGATATCTTGAAGTTCTTTTCAACTCCAGCAGCTTCAGCGATTTCATAAGTCGAGTTTATTACTTAAAACTTCTCACGCAACACGATCTTGAAGTGATGGGAAGCCTCCAACAGACCCAGAGACAAATTCAAAGCATAAGCTCAGAAATGGAAGAAAAGAAGATAGAGGCTGAGCACGCCCGAGACATGCTTCAGATGCAAAGAGCGCAAGTCGCCACTATGGTCGATATGAAAAGAAAAGCCCTGAATGAGGTATCTCGCGACATCAAACTGCTCGAACGCGAATACCGCGAGTTGGAAGAAGAAAACAGAAGAATAGAAAGAGAACTGCAAGCCGCCAGAGGAACAGGCCCGCAGCAGAAATTCACAGGCGCGTTCGGTTCTCCCGTTTGCGGCAGATCATTCGTGGTGACATCTAATTACGGCCCGCGTCGCTCTCCCGTTCGCGGCGCTTCCACTTATCATCGCGGCATCGATGTCCGGGCCTCTTACGGCGCTGATATTTGCGCATCCGCAGACGGCACTGTCATCCAATCCAGCTACAGAAAAGGATATGGCAATACAGTGATAATTAAACACGGCTCTGACTACTCCACAGTCTATGCTCATGCTCTGCGAAACGTTGTAATCGAGGGTCAACAGGTCAAAAAGGGACAGGTTATTCAAAAAGCGGACAGCACGGGCATTTCAACAGGAAACCACCTTCATTTTGAAATCAGGCTCAACGGAGTTGCCGTGGATCCGATGGGATATTTTTGATAATACCCGCTCAACATATCCGAGATTGTGCGAAATCACGATAAATATTCCTTTAACAATCGCGATAATTATTTTATTTAAAAATGCTAAACTTTTTCTAAAGTATGCCGATAACTATCACAGAAGCCAGATTGGGCGTGAGAGCATGGAAATAGGAAACATCCACAACCCGGCCACTCAGAAAGCTGAAGAGCTTCGAGAGGCTAGACCTGTCAGCAAGAGAGCTGCTCAAGCCTATTCACAGGTCGACCGGAAAGACAGCGTTGATGTCTCCTCCAAGGCTAAACTCCTTCACCGCCTCAGGGAATCTTACGACAAACTTCCTGACGCAAAGACCTCTGATCAGGTCAAGGAGTTGCAAGCCAAAATGGAGGAAGGCGTTCACAAACTGTCTTCCGAAGAAATCGTCAGTTCGATACTCAAAGGCACGTTATTTGATATCGTCTGACCTGTGATTAGTGAAAACGGCGCTTGTTTTGCTGCTGTTTTTGCGTTTTTAAAAACATTCCATTTTGCGCGATTATTCATTTTAAACATACTTGTGTTCATCATACTGCCTTGAGTTGACCTATCAAAACTAATATAATTGTTTTAGAACGACATGAATTATGGAGATAACTACGGACAAAAGAGAAAAAAGCCGCTCTGGTGAGCGGCTTCCCTCTAGGGTGTTGCTATGGCAACACTAACTTCAACTCATATAAAATATCGGAGACATTCAAAATAACTTTAGCGGTTTTATAAAATAATTAATCGAACGCCGGGAGGAACATCATGACTAACGGATGCGACAGTGGTTATGACAGGGTTTTCGTCGAATCAGTGATTGAAGAGATCAATGAAATGATGATGGAAAAATACAGCGGCGAAGAAACAGTTCCCTTGGTCGGTTTGGTGCCGAAAAACAGCATCCCATGCGACGAAGGTATTTGGGTAAGAATTTTCAGGACGGAAGATGTTAAAGACAGATTGAAAGGTTGAATTTTTTCATTGACAGTCCGATGATAACACTATGAAACCGAGTCTAAATAATGAAAATCAGACAAATCGCTGACAACGTCTACTACCTTGCCGGTCCTTTTTTCATATTTTATGTGATAAAAGGAACCGAAAAGACCGCGCTAATCGAACTTGGCATCAGCCAGCTTGTTCCTCAGATTCACAACGACATTAAATCAGGGCTTGACGGTGTTTCCCCTGACATCCTCATTGCGCCTCACGGCCATTTCGACCACGCAGGAGCCGCTTCTCGCTGGAGAAAGGAGCTTCCAAAAGCTGAAATCTGCGCCTCTGAACCTGCCGCCGCTCTATTATCCGACCCTAACAATCTTCCACCTTATATCCGCTCTATGAAATCTTCTTCGGACAACCCTTTCTTTAAATTCGTTTTCCCGCTCGCCGAAGCCGAACCGTTTATCGAACCGCTGACCTTCGACAGAATACTTAAGGACGGAGACGAGATAGACCTCGGCAACGAAAAACTCGAAGTTATTGAAACACCCGGCCATTCAGAATGTAGTCTGTCCTTTTTCCATCCCGGCAGCGCGTCCCTTTTCATTTCAGACGCCTGCGGCCTTCCCCTGCCCTCCGGCAGAATCTGGCCTTCAGCTTTCCTCGACAAAGATTTATACAAAAAATCCATCTCCAGACTTATGCAATACAACGCCTCGCACGTTTGCGCAGGACATTCCGTCCCGATGTCCAATCCCGACCATAACAAACGTTTCTTCGAAAAAAACATATCTGCCACGGACAATTTTTTTCAAAGAGTCTCCGAGTTGTGGAACTCCACTCAAGATCGAGACGCTGTCCTTAAATCCCTTTACGACGAATACGTTGAAGATTCTGTAAAACCTTTGTCTTTCGTGTTCAAATACGGCAACAGAGAGATGGCGCGGCAAGTAATCGACGGCGTCCCCGGCCGCGGTTGACATAATTCGCACCGGCCTTATTCCTGTTATTTCTATTTTATGATTACATCGACGCTATAGTCAGAGCGCTCGTTTCATATTCTTGTTATCCGGAACATAATGTCGATTAATGCTTGAATCATTCGCCGCAAGTGATATAATTCACAAATCTAGAAATGTTTGAGAGGAGAATATTATGGAACGGTATGAATTATTAAACAAAATCGCGCAACCTGTGGATATGCTTTTGGGCGGGTCGCTTGAGCTTGCAAGAAAGGCCGGCGTTTACGACAAGGTGCGCGAAACGCTTGTGGCCATGATCAAGCAGAACATGATGAACGACTTCGAGAAGAAATTCAATCTTGAAATCTTGGGGACGGAGAACGTTCCCGCTTCCGGCGGAGCGATTGTCGCGGCCAACCACCAGAGCTGGCTGGACGCTCAGGTGCTCGGCGCCAGCAGCGAGCGCGAACTCCACTTCATGGCGAAAAGCGAATTCGTCGAGTGGCCCGTCCTCAGCAAACTCATTGATCTTACCCAATCCGTTTTCATCCGCAGAGGCGGCGACTCTGAGGGCCTGCAAGATGTTGTCAACAGGCTCAAGGAAGGCTGGCTCGTAGCCATCTTCCCCGAAGGCACCATCCCCGGCGAAGAAGAAGTTTCAAGAGACGAACTTGAGCCTGAAACAGGTCTTTTGCGCGGAAAATCAGGAGCGGTACGCCTCGCGATCATGGCCGGCGTTCCGATTATTCCGGTGGGCGTTTCTGGAACAGGGCAGGCCTTCCCGCCTGAAATGTATCCTAGGCTTGAGATGCCCCCCATGCAGAAGAGCGTGCCGATCACCATCAAATACGGAAAACCCATTCATTTCAAAGAGAAAAATATTGAAAAAGTTGACCGCGATAAACTGCGAGAGTACACCAGCAAGGTCATGAAGGAAATTTCCGCTCTCATCGATCACAAACGCTGCTTCATCCCCATCGAACTTCCGATTAAAAAGCCGGACACAAGCGGTTTGAAATACTTTCCGAAAAAGACCGGCAAGTCCGAATACGGCGTGCTCGCCCTCCATGGATTCACATCCGCTATCGACACCGTAAGCGGAATTGAGCCGTTCCTGAAGGAGAAAAAGATTCCATATAGGTTCCCCATCCTGCGCGGACACGGAACCATTCCTCACAACCTTGTCGGCGTGACGTTCCAAGACTGGTACGATGACGCCGAAAAAGCGTTGCTTGAGCTTTACGAACGCGCCGAAAAAATTATCGTCGTCGGACTTTCAATGGGCGGCCTCGTCTCCATCGAACTCGGAATCAACCATCCCGACAAAGTTTCCAATGTCGTCTTGATAGCCGCCGCGCTGAAATTCGCCGATCCCATGAGCGTTCTCAGCCCTGCTCTAGCGAAGGTTTTCAAATTCTGGGACAGCCCCAACTCATACAACGACGAATACATGAAGGAAAAGAACAACCGCAACTATTCGTTCTTCGCCACTGATTCCTTCGCTTCCCTATTGGAGGCTTCCAAGGAAGTGGAAAAGAGACTTCCTCTTTTTGATCGCCCCGTTCTCATTCTTCAATCCAAGAAAGACACGGTCGTCGACCCGAAAGCGGCTAAAGTCATTTACAGCAAGATCAAATCCAAGGACAAAAAAATCGCATGGTTTAATGAATCCGGCCATGAGATGTGCCTCGACCTTGAAGCCGACGCTGTCCTTAAAACAATCGACGATCATATCAGCAAAATCGTCGGATGATTGCAGTTCAAAAGGATTCCTACAAATCCCCCGGATAATATGTCCGGGGGATTTTTTTATATTTAGGAGTCCATGATGTAAAATAGTTTGTCCGTCTTGATTCATGCGCGAAGTTTTTTCATCAAAGCAGGTTAAACATCAGCCTTATGCTCGATAAAGAAAACAAATCATTCCGATTAGGCCTGTTAGTCCTGCTCGCGGCCTCATTATTATTGAGACTAAGATTCTTGTTTTCCACTGAGCGCACGCTTGATATGGATGAATGCGTCGTTGGAATAATGATTAAGCGCGTGGCGTTTCAAGGAGATCGCTTTTTCCATCTTTCCGGTTCCGATTACGGCGGCGGACACGCTTTGATAGCATATACTCTTGCCCCGTTCGCGAAGCTCTTCGGAACAGGCGATATTTTGACCCAGTCAATGACCGTCGTGTCGTCTGTTATCCTTGTCGCCGTCGTCGCGATAATAGCCCGTCGCGCCGCCGGCCCTTTCGTCGGCCTTATGACCGGACTTATCTTTTCTTTCTCCCCGTCGTTTTTCAAAGCCTCTTTCCAAGTCAACGCGTATGTCGAAACCATGCTGCTTGCGGCGCTGGCTCTTTTATTTTTTCAAAAAACTCTCGATGTCAATTTGAAAAACAGTTTTACAAAATCTTTATATGCTGTCGGATTCGGTTTGTTTTCGGGAGCGGCTTTATGGAGTTTCGAGTTCGCTGCGGCGCTACTCTTTCCGGTTTTTGTGTCAGCCCTGTTTTACGTTCGCAACATCGGGTTCAAGAACATCTGCTTCTCCGCGCTCGCGTTCTTTTCCGGTTGGTCGGTTCAAATAAACTATCTTTTACATGAAAAGCCTTCTTCTTCTCTTTTCGGCAGATGGATAACTTTCAATTCCACAAGCGACTATCTTCATGCCCTGCAAACTCTCGCGCTAGTCAAATTCCCTGACTTCTTTTCCCCTTATATCTATCACTATCCGCCTCAACGACAGACATATTCGCTGTTCCTAACGATATTATTCGCCGTTTCATTCATATTCATTCTTTACGCGGCTTTTTCAAGTCTCACAGCGTCAAAAAAGAAGGAAAAGAAAGTCATACTAACCATTTGCGTCACAATCGCATATTATTTCGCCGCGCTAACCCTGTTCAAAAACGCCATGAGCTTTCCAAGGTACTTCCTTCCGCTGTCTCCTGTTATCGCCTTCGTCTTCGCTCTGGCCGCATTCTTTTTATTAAATACGAAAACAAAATATCGAGCCTTCGGAATCGTTTTGATATCATTAATACTTTCTCTGCATACCGTCTCGCTTTTAGACATGACCCGATGCAGAATGGATTCGTGTCAGAACCGAAACCGCATCGATAAAACAATTGAATTCCTAGACAGTCGGGGAGTCAAAGGCATATACACGGATTTCACTACAAAATGGCAGATCGCTTTCTATTCCGACGAGAGAATCATCGGCTCGGATTTCGCTTTCGACAATATGCCGAGACACATCCCTTATGAATTGAAGATCGCAGAGATGGACAACGTCCCTTTCGTGTTTCCATCCGACTGGATAGTCTTGGAAGAGATAGAAAACGGCCTGAAGCGCGGCAATGTCAAACACTTAAAGGCCGAAATCGAAGGTTTGACTCTCATTTATGACATCGATAAACCTATTAAGCCGTTTGACTGGCTGTTCTTCTAATCTCCCGCCACCCCTCTATCAGCAATCGCATATTCAATTCTTTCAAATATGCCTTTCACGAACAGGGGCAGCATGAACGCCCAGTAAATCATAAGCCACGCGGGCATGCCGAGAAACACAGGGTCGTGGTAAATATACAAGCCGAGATAAATCAGCGCAGCCTCATAAAATATTCCAAGCGGAACCACAACCGCCATCAGTTTGATTTCTCTCAACGAAGGCGGAACAAGCGCAAGTCTAAGAATCACTACCGACGCGTAACCGACAGCCGGGATAGGTTCCTGTTGAACGAATGAGTATATTATCCATCTCAAAACAGCAAAAGTAATCACATCCGCTATCAAGCGCTTGTCAATTTTCCACGGCGACCCCACAGGCTCAGGCCCTACGAACTGCTTCAGCATGAACAATTGTCTGAACGCCGTGAAGATATGTCCCCAGAAAAAAAGCATCCATATCGGTATCGGAGCCGGGAGGATGGTGGGAGGAGTGTAAAAATATACGCCCCTGATCATCGATAACAGGTCGTTCCCTCCTCCGCATATCAGTCCGATCAGGAAAAATATCCAGTCGCCTTTTCGGCGTATCAGGATGAACCTCGCCAGCAGATTCAATCCAATCACAATCGACATGACCGGCGTGTTCATCAAAAAATATTTCAGCGCCACTAAAGGAATAGCAAGAAACGCCATCTCGAAAACAACTTGTCTGACCGTAGCGACGCATACTCTTTTTTGTTTCATCATTACTTTCCCCTGTTTGTTTTTTGATTTCGCCGCGCGTCATTTCTAAACAGAACCGACGAACTCCACAATCTCATTTATCACTCCGCTGGAAACAGGATTCTGAATGCCACGCGCGTAAACGTCGCTGACATAGTTCTGCATCCAGTTGCAATCCGCCCCGCACTGCCCTTCTCCGCATCCGTGGAAGTTGTCAACACTCACTATCTTGGACGCCGCATGGTACGCCTCATCGAGCGAACTATAGTTCAGCAAATTTATTTTGTGAGGCTCGAACGCTTCCACCGCCTTGCACGGCCACAAGAGACTTCCGTCCGGGTCCACATGCGGCTTCAGCGTCGGATAACATTGTATTTCATCTCCCGTCATAAGCCTTCTTATCAATCTCTTAGACCCTAAAATTTTCTCTCCGTCTTTTTTCCGCTGAATAATCTTGTCGGCAAGAGCTTTGTATGCTGGGTCCGACATCAGAGCATTATTCACCGTTGCGCCGCAATTCATCGGCACGGGAGAATACCAAATCCCCAGATCGCTCGTCCAGTCCAATATCGAGTCGGCTTCCGAAATCGTCTCCGGCGTTATCACGGTATTAACCATCAGTTTGAACCGCACTTTGGATTGAAGTTTTCTCAGCGCAAGGATGTTCACCATGACCTGCTCGCAAAGCTCTTTTGAAACGCCCCACGTTTCGGACAACAGTCCGACATTCAGCGCGTCCAGACTGACTATGATGATGTCCATCCGCTTCAACCATTTTGAATACCGTTTATCCAGCAGCATTTCATGAATCCTGCTGCCGTTCGTGTTTATCATCAGCGGAAAATAGTTTATCGAATGAGCGTATTCGACAAGTTCCGGCAGGTCTTTTCGCAGAGTAGGCTCCCCGCCGCAGAAATAAACGCCGGTCACATTCTTCCTGCAGACTTCAAGCAATTTTTTCCCTTTCTCAGTGTCAAGCGCGCCTTTGCTCGACAGATCGAAATACTTCTCTCCCCTATGATTGTCGCAATAAGAGCATCTGAAGTTGCAGGTGTTGTGCATCGTCCAGATGAAGTAAGGAGGCAGAACCGCATGGTTCCCGTTCTTAAAGCGCGTGTAGTTTTTTGAAGCCGATACGGCAGTCGTCGCAAGCGCTTTAGAGACCCGTTCTGTCTCGCGAACTCTCTCGGCTATGGTGTTGTCGTCGAACTCAATCACCTCGGAAGCCTTAGCGACAAGCTCGTCCGCGCGCCTTTCGATATCATTCCAGTTAGGATGCCCGCCGCGTGGCGCGTAGTTCTTAAACCTCACTTCAACAGCTTCCTTTTCTTTTTTGAACATCTCAAAAAAGCCGCTCAGCGCTTCCTCTAAATTGACTTGTTTCAATGTGGAAGATGTTTTCATTTTCGTCTCCTTGTTTTGTTTGTTTTTATTCATGTCTATTCTCACAAATAACCCGGATTGAAAAAATCCGGGATAAACGCGCTCTCAATCAACATCTTGTTTCGGCGTAATCTCATTTTCAGCGCCGACGTATTTTTCAACCAATCCTTCAATAACGATGTGCAGATGCATCCTGCGTTCCGACAATGCGGCGTCGCTCAGAGGAGACACCCCCCAAAGCCCGGCGACAAGAGGCGCGTATGTGTAGTAGTTTATAATCATCGCAAAAACATCCATGAAAAAATGCTTTGCCGAAAGCGGCCCTTCGGCTGGCAGAAATCCTGAAAAAACGGCCGTCCCCCATTGGTGCAGCGGAGCCATCGAACGCGATATCTTTTCCGTGTTCGGGGATTCGGAACATAGCTCGCGTTGTATCAGCCGAGGAAAACCCGGATTTCTCTCTATGAAATCCACATACGCGTCAACCGCGGAATGAATTCTTTCAGATAGCTTGTCTGAGAAACTCGCTGAATTCATTAAAGCTTTTGCATGTTCGGAGAAATAACCGTCAAGCACGGCATCGAACAAAGCCTGTTTGTTCTCGAAGTAATAATAGATGTGTCCCTTTGTCAGTCCAGCTGCGTCTGTGATATCCTTGATGCTTACCGAGTCATAACCGCGCTCAACGAAAAGCCTCTCCGCAACGCTCAGTATGTTCTCTTTTGTTTTATCGCTCTTGCAGCCTATTGCTTCTATGCGACTGCTATTTGAGGCTTTCAATTGTTGACTATTAGCTTTCATATCCCGAAACCGCCCTTTTGTTATTAATCGTTCGTTCAAATATAATATTAAACGCTCGTTCAATTTGTGTCAATCCTTTTTTCAAATTAACCAGATTGTTTCAAATACTTCTTGATTTAACGCGCATTTTTACTATTCTTTACCATAAATCGAATGCGCGGAGGACTATGATGGCAAAAAAGAAAAGAGACGTTGAAAAGGCATATACTAACAAGCAGATGATAGCCAAATTGAAAAGGTTCGCTGACTCTTTGGCCGAAGACAAGAGTTTCAGAATTCAAATCGCCGGCGAGAGAATTCTTGTTCCTAAGGGCGCTACTGTCAATATTGAGCATGAGCGCGAAGGCGATAATGAAGAGATAGAATTTCAAATCAAGTGGAAGAATGTGTAATAATCAATATCGATAGAAAATGAGCGGCGCTGCTGATTGAAGAGCCGAACACTTAATGGTTCTATCGCTCTCAGCGATCGATTATTAGCATTCTACAGTCAGTTTCATTATTATTAATATGCCGCCGTGTTGAAAACCACTCGATGATGCGCTAAACTTTCAGGTCGGCGGCACGAAAGACGGCCGTCAGAGGCTGCGCGTATAACAGTCTCATTTGTGTGAAAGGCGAAAATTCGCTGTACATTCGCCTAAAACGCATGTTCCCGGACTGAAGCGGTTGCGCCGCGAAGCTTCTATCGAAGCAGCGGTTCCGCCGAGGGATGAAGGGGACAGAGGTTAAGCAGAGGGAGGATTTAATGAGTCAGAACCAACAGGTAATCACGATGAAGCAGTTGCTGGAGGCGGGCGTTCATTTCGGTCACCAGACAAGACGCTGGAACCCGAAGATGAAACCGTTCATCTTTCAGGAGAGGAACGGAATCTACATCCTCGACCTGCAGCAGACATTGAAGAGGACGATTGAAGCGCATGACTACGTGCGCAATGTCGTCGCCAAAGGCGGACGGGTGATATTCGTAGGCACGAAGAAGCAGGCGTGCGACGCGATTCGCGAAGAGGCCGAGAGATGCGGAATGGCATACGTCAGCCAGAGATGGCTGGGCGGAATGCTCACCAACTTCGGCACTATCGCAAAACGCGTGGCGAAACTTAACGAGCTTGAACGCAAGGAACAGGAAGGCTATTTCGACACGATGGGCAAGAAAGAAGCGAAGATGCTGCGGACTCAACTTGCCAGATTGCGCAAATATCTGGGCGGCGTTCAGAATATGGCGACGATTCCCAGTTGCATGTTCATTGTTGACCTTCGGAAGGAACAAATCGCTTTCAGCGAGGCTAAAAAACTCGGCATCCCCGTTGTGGCGCTTGTCGACACCAACTGCGATCCCACAGGCGTTGACTACCCGATTCCGGGAAACGACGACGCTATAAGAGCGGTCAGACTTATCGCCAGAGTGGTAGCGGACGCTTGCATTTCCGGAGAGCGCGACACTCAGATTGACGAAAAGGCTTTTGAAGACGATAGAGAAGACGCCGCCGCTGAAAAGGGAGACGATAGGCCCCGCTCGGCTCAGGCTGAAGAGGAAATCGATTTGAAAGAAAAAGAAGTTTTTCAGTCAGAGACAGAAACTTCCAACTAAACCATAAGAGAAATGGAGATATGAAATGGCAATCACGGCACAGATGGTTAAAGAGCTCCGGGACGCTACTGGGCTTGGCATGATGGACTGTAAGGAAGCTCTCAACGAATGCGCGGGAGATATGGAGAAAGCGATTGATTACCTCCGCAAGAAAGGGCTTAAAGTCGCCTCGAAACGCGGCGACAGAGCTTCCAAGGAAGGCGTAATTGATTCCTACATACACCTCGGCGGAAAGATCGGCGTCATGGTCGAGCTGAACTGCGAAACCGATTTCGTCGCCCGCACTCAGGATTTCAAAGACCTTGCGAGAGAAATCTCGATGCAAATCGCCGCGACCGATCCGAAATGGATTTCTCCGGAAGATGTTCCCGCCGATGTTATCGAGAAAGAGTCCGCTATTTACACGGAGCAGACGCTCGCGGAAGGCAAACCTGAAAAGGTCGTCCCGAAGATCGTCGAAGGCAAATTGAAGAGATTCTACGAGGATGTTTGCCTTCTCGAACAAAGCTACATAAGGGATCAGGATAAAAAGGTTTCGGACCTCTTATCGGCGGCAATCGCCAAAACCGGCGAAATGGTAAGAGTAAGAAGATTTGTTAGATACGTGTTAGGCCAAGAGTGACAACGAAAGCATTTTCCTAAAAATCAAAAGGCCCCTCGCAAGAGGGGCCTTTTTTATTCTTCAAAACACATTGCCCGTTCGACAACTCAATCCGTATCTTATAAGGAACCGTACAGGCTGTTCAGGAATTCCAACGTGAACTGTTTGGCCATGCCTCTGTCCGGGATAGTAGCCATCATGCCATACATGGCGGCCGACCCCTCTTTTGAAGACGAGGGATTCGCGCGAACGAATTCGACGGCGTCTTTGAGGTCCGCAAGATAAGGTTCCACCACTTTTTCATGAGCCATAGTCACCATCATGTGGCACGCTCTCGGATCCGGCTGCATATCCAGATGCCACCCGTACTTCTTTTCCATTGTGTCTCCAACCGCGAACATATCCACTTCGTCTGAAGCGAACGCGAAAACTCCGGTGTCAGGCTTCCCGAGAACTCGGAGGCCCGGAATCGAGTTGACGCCCGCAATTAAAAGTTTAGCGGTCTTCATGATGATTTCGGCGTTTCGTCTATACCCATCTCTTCCGAGAGCCTTCATTGTCGCCCACGCCGCAGCCAGAGAGCCGCCCGCCCTAGTTCCCGTCATTGTCGGGGAAGCGTATATTCCGCCGCACCAGTCGGTGAACACGAAAAACTGATATTTGCGCAGTTCCGGGTTTCTGTAAAGAACAGTCGAGGCCCCTTTCGCCGCAAAACCGTATTTATGAATGTCCGCGGATATGGAAGTCACGCCCGGAACGCTGAAATCGAACGCGGGAACCGGATAGCCAAGCTCTTTGACGAATGGCAATAAAAAGCCGCCGAGGCACGCGTCCACGTGAAACCCTATTCCCCGCTCCGCCGCAAAAGATGACAGTTCCTCTATGGGATCAACTTTCCCATAAGGATAACAGGGAGCCGAACCCACCATCAGTATCGTGTTTTCAGTCACGGCCGCTTTCATCTTTTCCACGTCAGCGCGGAAATCTGAGGCCACAGGCACGCGCACGGTTTTCACATCAAAATAGTGAGCGGCTTTTTCGAACGCTGGATGAACGCTTTCCGGCACTATCATTTCGGGAGCTTTTATTTGAGGCTGCTTGTCCCTCGCGCGCTGTCGGTACGTTTTTACCGCCATCAGAATGCTTTCCGTGCCTCCGGTGGTCATATTCCCGGCGACCGCGCCGTCGCCGCCCAACATGTCCGCCGCCATCGATATTACTTCGTTTTCAAATTTCTTCAGGCTTGGGAACGCCATCGGATTCAACCCGTTCTCAGAAAAGAACATGGTGTAGGCTTTCTTTATGAACTCCATGTGCTCGTCTCCCGCGTAATAGACGAGACTCCATGTCTTTCCGTCTTTCCAGTTCGCGTCTCCTTTATGAATCTGCTCCATTTCATTAAGCAGTTCATTCCTGTCGATTCCGACTTCCGGCATTTTGTTCTTCTTTTCAGCCATTTCCATAACCTCCGAGGCGCATAAAAATCGTCAACAGCATACTATAAATGACATCAAACTTCAAACGTATTATGGTGTTATCGACTCATAGCTTTGCTTTTTCACATGCTCGGTTCTACAATCGTTAATCAGAAAGCGCGCTACAGGACAGGATTATACTTGATGAAGAAGTTTAGTGGATTAAATAAACTGCTTTTCGATAATCAAGACAGAATGCTCTTGAAAATCGTTGATGACGTGCGCGCAAGAGACAGAAGCCGCGGCGAATTAAAGCGGCTTTTCAATCCATATATGCATCCTCGCGGAATAAAAGAGCTTGCCGCCGTCAGGAGTTTGAGAATCGCGCACGCGGTGGTCAATGTGCTTGACTCTTTAGAAATGGGTTCGGCAGGCGAGCGCGTCGAGGCTTTGAGGTCCCTGCGCGGCGAGGTTATGTATGGAGCTCCCGGCGACTTGAGCGTAAACGCCGCCAGAGTTATGTTGAAGATAATGAAGGAACTGTACAACGACAGGGAGGGCGACAACAGACTCGAACTGGCGCACGAATTCAACATGGCCACAAGCGGGAATCCAGCCTCGGTGCGCTATCTGCTAAAGAAACACCGGTTGCTTGAAATGCCCGAACAGTGGAATCAAATCGCCTTCGACGGACATGTCCACGACTCAAGCACCAAGGGGCTGAAAGCGCCTTCTCATCTCGTCATGGACGCATGGATAAAAGGCGTCAGATTCCTCACTGTCGTTTACTACAACCACGTTACGCCGGAAGCCGCCGACGAGCTTCTTCGCTCCGCGCGGATTATGAATGTGAACGTAAGAATAGGCGTGGAGTTTACGGTCTCGTTCAGGAAGAAAGAAGCCAGCCTTATCTGGGTTCCGAGAGGTTTCTCGGACATCGATGATTTTCTTGCTTTCCTTCGGAAGGAATCCGTGGAGAAACTCATGTCGGAAGGAAAGGAATGCGCCGATTTTCAGAATGAATACATTTTGGGGATGTTGAAGCATTTCAACGCTGTCTGCCTGCCTCAAATCAGCAAGCTCGCCGGGATATGCATAAGGCCTATTCAAACAATTGATTTGACGCGTCAAATCGGATGCGGACAAGCGGCGGTCGTTCATCTCACCGAACTTGCTCATAAGCACATATTAGAATGCGTCTCTGAGCAAACCGCTCAAAACTCCGCCTGCGCTCGCGTTCCTGAACCTTCAGAAATTTACGATAAATACCTTTCGCCTTACATATCATCCGAGAAAGAACGGCTGAGGATATGCTCTGATTCAACGCAGTCTCCATCTATTAGACAGATGTCGCCTAGCGGGCTGGCCGCAAAACTTAAAGGCGTCCACTCCGGTTTTAGGATAATTCTGAATCTAAACAAACTCTCTCCCGAAGACGTCCTTGAGATAATTTATGATTGCGAAGGGATGATTACTCATCTTGAAATCTACAACTTGAAAGACCACGCGCTACAGGCTCCGCCTGAAATAATAGAGATAAATGACATCAGAAAAGCCGTAAACAGTCCCAACGCCGTCAGACTGAAAAGAATCATTTCTAGCTTGACTGAACGAATTCTTAAATCAGACGACTGCGATCGGTTGGAGAGAGCGAATAAATTCAAAGCCATGTTGAAGAACATGGAAAAGATAAGAAAGCTTTACGCCAAGAGGCCCCTAAAAACAAGGATCGGCAGCGATTCCGCAGGGAGAGCGTCGCAGACTCACGGCATGGGACTCGCCGTTCTTGAATCTCTCCCGCACGGCGCAAGAAAGGAAGCCGCAAAACTCCCTCTAATTTGGCAAACGACCCCTGTCGCGATTAAAGCGTTTAAGAGGATATCCTTTATTCCTGACGAGGGCGGATGGAGATACTTTGAGAATAAAACCGCGCTCTCAGGCTCTGGAGCAAAGAAAGATAAAGCGTCTTTCACAAAGCGACAGGACTGGGAGTTCGAAAGCGAAGCGGTGGATGTTGTGGACAAGGGAAATGTCGTTTGCCTCGGCGCTCACTCTGAAACGAATAGACATGGCGATACGAATAGCGACTCGACGTTGGGCGTTTTAGCCAATAAAACGAAATATCTCAACACGGGAATAAAGAATGTCGCGAAGGTGATTTTCGGTTTTATTCCGGCGTTTGCGACTTTCTACTTCACAAAGGACTGGTTCGTGCTCGCGTATTTCGGCGCGTTTATCTGGTTCGGCGTGACCGGACTTAGAAATATACTTCAGTCGGTTCTTGGAGGAGGAGGTCTTCGCAGGTCTCCTCTGTTAAGTTGGAAAGACTATGTGAACTGGGAACGCATAGCCGACTCGCTTATGTTCACAGGCTTCTCCGTTCCTCTGCTCGATTGGATCGTAAAGTCGCTGCTGATGGACAATACGTTCGGAGTCACGGTCGGAACGAACCCCGCCCTTCTATATTCGACTATGGCGATTGTGAACGGCGCGTATATTTCTTCTCACAACCTTTATCGCGGTCTTCCCAAAGAAGCTGTCATCGGAAATCTTTTCAGAAGCGCGTTTTCAATTCCTTTGGCTTTGGCCGCCAACTCGCTGTTGGGCGGAATGATGACGGCGGCGGGCGTTATAGCCGCAAATGATATTCTTCAAAAATCAGCGGCGATTATTTCAAAGATCGCCTCTGATTCCGTCGCGGGCGTGATCGAAGGCATCGCTGACAGAAACAGAAACATCAAAGAAAGGTTTAAGGATTACTCTGAAAAACTCGATCAGGCTTTCGAAGCTTTTGCGCGCCTTGATTTGATGTTCCCGGATGTCGATATGAGCAAAGCCATTGCTTCCCCTAAAACGCTGTTTCAAATGATAAAAGAAAAAGATCCCAAATTCGAAAAGATAATAATCGTCAACGCGCTCGATATGATGTATTTCTGGCTTTTCCAACCAAGAGCGAAAATCGCTTTCAAGGCCATCGCCAGCAATATGGACAAATACGAGCTGCTTATCGTCATTCACTCTCAACACATTCTTAAGAACAAACTTGAAATCGGCTTGCTGTTTGTCGATGGCATCATCGTGGGCAAAGATTACTCAAAAGCATTGTCGTTTTATATGGATTATCATGATAGCTATCTTAACTGTCTGGACAACATGTTCTCCGACGTTATACGCATCTGACGCGCGACATTTATTATTGTTATTCGCAATATTGAATCGTCATATTTCACAATAGCTTATTTGACTCAAATAATGGCAATATTGCTGATATTAAAAATAATCATTTTTATCTTTTCTGTGGGGATAATCGTCATTTATCCCGGATTCGTCAATAGAACCCTAGAATCAGGAAGAATCAGCCGTATGTTTTGGCATGGTATTCACCTCGTAGATTTCTAATGCGCGGCAATAGGAAGTGAAAAAGAATCTAGAAACAACAGGGAAT
>Ga0209606_1000549_pt1 | contig 55061 bp, 37 predicted proteins | sample AD_UKC057_MetaG_FD_184412 | JGI IMG/M metagenome (GOLD analysis project Ga0209606, IMG submission 184412) | Active sludge microbial communities of municipal wastewater-treating anaerobic digesters from USA - AD_UKC057_MetaG (SPAdes) (version 2) | ecosystem: Engineered > Bioreactor > Anaerobic >... | reverse complement strand
CCTCCAGTAGGTAATAGCCCAATAACACTTTTGTTTTGTAGAGCCCGGTTTAAAATTGGTAATTGTCCGACTCTAAAACTTTCTTTCCTAAATACTAATTGCAAGAAGTACTCTAAAAGCTCTTTTGTTTCATAAATTTCAGTATAATTACCTCTTTGGGTTTCTTCTACAACATTGCGATAAACTATTCTGTCTGTTGTGTAAATAGTACGTTCGCTATTAACCTGAATTACAGAACGATTATTGAAATAGCAATTATTCTTACATTTGAATTTACTAAAGCTTTCTTTTTCGATATTTGACGTTTCGAAAACTGAAATATCTATAACTAAATCGTAATCAACATTTAAATGTTGTGGTTTGGTTTCACTGAATACATTTTTATTACCCAGATGCAAACCGGAATTAACAAAAACCTCATTACTTATGATGTCAAGTTTAACTTCAGGAAACTTCAAGTCTTGAAATTCCTTACTTAATTTAGTCAGATTGTTAAACATTTCTGACAAATCAGCAAAAGCTAGTGCAGAGCAAGGAACGTCCTTTTCTTCAACCAGAACTTTCCATTCTTTACTATTAATATCCAATTTGTCAGTCATCAAAGCTTCCAAAATTGTTTTCTGAATTCTAGCTATAGCAATTGGAGAAAAAACTAGTTGTAAGTATTCAATGTTAATTTCGGAATAATTTAGTACTTTTTGCTTTGTAATAATGGATTTATACCAATCAAGTACTTTCTCAACATCAAAGTTTTTTGTATATGGGTATGAAAAAGTTCCATATTGTTCGATACGTTGTGAATAATTAAATGCTTTTTTAAAAACTTCCTCGATATATGGGCTTGCTTTTGTTGGTAATCCGCGTGTAATTATATTGTTTAATACGGCTAATATTGGATGAATATCATCATAAACACTGGCTCCGATATCAAATGGTGTTGATGTGTTGAAAACATTTAGATTATTAAAAAAAGAATCTGTTTTTTGTTCTTTATTGAAATTGATATTGACACAATCCAATTTGTATGCTGCATGAAATTGAACTGATGGATAAAATTCTATTGGAATTAGATTACCTTGTTTACTGTATATTAATTTATATACTTTAGCTTTGTAGGTACAAGTTGAGTTCCATCCATAATTATATTGCGTGTTTTCATAATTATAAAGAATTGTAGCATTATAATAATTATAAAAGGCATCAATCCTTTTGTTATTTGGATTTAGAGGTCCGACTGAAATTATGTAATTATCATTAACTACCGCTTTGTCAATCTTTATGGCTAATTCTTTCAAGTCAATATCTTTAATATCAAGAATGTTTGAAAAAATATGAATTACAGGTAATCCATTTATTGATTTAATGTCTTCTTTCTGAATTTCATCAAAATAATTAGGGTATGAATTTATTAACGATTCGTCTTGAATATAAGAGTTTACATGTAATATTGCTCTTTCTAATGCTTTTTTTGAAGGCTCAATTAATGTTACTTTTTTTACGTTTTGATTAAGTCCCAAAGTTCTAAGGTGATCAAACAGACAGATAGTACCTATTCCCTGACCGCAGCCCCAGTCTACAATTTCGAATTCACTTTGTATTATTTCTTTTGGTAAAAACTTTACTGCATCTATCATTTTGGCCTCGTGCATATTTCCATAAGAAAATAAATATTGACATAATAATTCATGTGAATCTAATAGTTCAATCCCATGTTTAAGTTGCTCCCATAATTCCGTTCTTTTAGCTTTAGATAAGTGAGAAATACTATTTTTAGCAATTTCTCTTATACATTGAAAAGTTGGGTTTTCTAAATCCTGTATTGCTTTTATATAATTATGCATACTTATTCGCCAATAATAGTTTCGCTAAATGGATTTTCACAGTGTTGTTTGTAGTTCATTTTTGCTGTATCCACCGAGGTATTAGCATAACAATACAAACACTCATGAGGGCATGTGTTATATTGACCGATATCTTTGCTCATTATGCAGCCACAAACTTCTCGCTGACCTTTGTCTTTAAGATTTTTTGTTTTTTTTGAAACTAGTTTTACTTGATTTGAAAATAAGTCTGCTTGTTCGAGTTCATAACCTAAGAAGTCCATAAGCTTCTTGTCATTGAAGAAAAGTTTTTTTATTAAGTCGTCGTCAATACACTTATTATGAATAATACCATATTTGCTTAACTCAATTTTTTCTGCACATGTGCCAATTTCAAGGCTCCAGTTTTTATTCAATTTCTGAAGTCCTAATGCTAATTCATTCATTGTTCTTTCATTAAATTCTACATAGGGTACAAAATTTTTGCGTAAGTTATTTTGAACTTTTTTATAGGTCTTAATGTCAGCAAAACTGAAAACTAATTTGTTTGTGTGATTTTTAAGCTGATCCCCAATATATTCTGTCCTTCTCAAAAGTTCTTCTACTCCTGTTGTTTCCGTTAAAATGTATGGGTCAAATCTCCAAATAACTTTCTCTTTCCCAATTTTTTCTGATAGTTCAATAAAAGTTTCAATTCGTTTTTCTACTGAACCAACTTTAGCTTCAAGATTTTCCTTTGTATAATCGTTTAGAGTATATTGAAAATAGTAATTTATGTTTCTATCATTTAGATAATCTAAGTGCTTAATCATTGGCATAGGGTTCTTTGACCAAAAGACAATCAATCTTGTTTTTTTAAATGATACATATAAAGAAACTCCATTAAAAGGATTTTTCCATTTTACATATCCTTGTTTCAGTCTTTCAATGAACCAATCTGAATAAAAAGCTGGAATATCTGTTGAGCGACTTGCTGAAACAATTATAGGTTCTTGAGCATTTGCTTTTTCCATTCGCATATTATTTCCCAATAATTCAATCACAAAACTAATTAAAAATATTTGCAATTACGAATGATTTGGTAAGTTTTTTAAAAATGGTTGTCTTTTTAATTTTACCACTTAATTACTGTTATCAGCAATTATTTCTTTTATTTTCAACTGCTTGCTTAACCAAAAGATTATAAGTATTTTCTACAATTATGTTGTGCCAGAGTTGTTGAGAAAGTATCATCATTCTACAATCACCCACTTGTAAATTACTAAATTCTCTAATCGAATATTTTTTAATATCATCTGCGGTTCTGAACAATATAAAACTAAATCTGTCGATGACAATGCAGTAATGATCATATGAAAAAGGAGCAAATAACATGTTAGCGGTATCGTCTACGAACGATTTTGCACTTATTACAGACCAAGGATATATTTTAAAATTAGGATTTGTCGCCAGAGCATTAAGATAGTCATTCTTGTTAGTATGCCGATGAAAAATTAGAACTTGCCGCAACTCCTCTTCAAAGTCATCCGTAATTTTAAAATTTTTAAATAATGGGTATGATGAAATGCTAACACGCCAGAAAATTGAATAAGTAAACAAGTGAACAGTCGGCTTGTGGGCACTGTTACATTCTAATATTTGAAGATCATTAATTATTTTATTTTTATTAAGAGAAAACTCTCCAATAGCAACTTTTTGTTGCCAATTACCGAATACTTGACTTGCAATACTTTCTAAAACGCTGAAGTACGCTTCGCACTCCTCACAAAGAATGTAGTCCTCTTTAGGCGAATCTTGTATAACTCTTGGCTTTTTGTCTAATACTTTATCACTACTCAATTCAAAACCTTTTCGTAGAGTTCCTTTCGGTCCTAGAAAGTTTGTTGACAAAAATTTAGGGAAAATGTGAGACTTTGTCTTTGTCGCTGGATTAACTTGGCATAGTAAGCATATGTCTGTTGGTTTACGCATATTCTTTATGATTGCTGGTAGCGTTTTGTGGCAAACGACTGCTATAGAGTGTTTTAAATTTTTTTTAAATAAACCGAAACTCGAAAATTGTATGGCATAGGTTCGCCAACTAATACCATGTCTATTCCGTATTTTATGTGTAAATCACAAGTCTTATTTAAAATACTAATTTTAACATCAGAGATAATATACTTTTCTTTTTCAATAATTATCTCATTAATGTAGGTCTCAGATTCTGACTGGTCTGTAATATAGAGTAACCTCTTTAAAGTTTCAAAGTCTTCTGTACTTGCAAAGGGTCGAGCCTGACCTTCCATGTGAAAGTTAACTTTTGTTTTAATGTTTTCTTGTTCCATATTTATTTTTTTATTAAATTCTTTATGAACAGTTTTATAATGAATGCCAACATCTATTTCCCACCCCAACTATCCACCACTCGTAAATTCTTTTCATCTAAATCAATAAAATTCATTTACAAAATTAATTAAAATTATTTGTTTTTGCGAATGATTTGTAGAATTTTTTAAAAAATGCATGTTTTTTTATATTGTGTTGTAGCTTGTCTTTTTATCTTAAAAATATGTTCCAACAGCAAATTCAAATTGATCTATAAAAATATTCTTCAAATTAGAAATATTGTTTTGTTCATAAAATAGTAACATTGCTTTTTTATAATCAATAGAATCCACTGTTCTAAATGATAAAGGACAATAGCCATAATTCATTAAGATAGCATTACTAACAAGACGTGCCGTTCTTTTATTTCCGTCCATAAAAGGTTGAATGTAAGAAATCAATACTAAAGCAAGTAAAGCTTTTTCGAATACACTTTCCTTTCTATTTATCACATCGCATGCTTTTTTCAAAGCTTCTAAAATTTGAAACTCATTATCTAAGGGTTTATAATTCGTTCCAGTTATACCTACTCTTCTTTTTCTTAAATTCTTTTCAATTGCTAATTCCTTTATTAAAATACTGTGAATATCCTCTATTTTTGAAACTGTTAATGGACTTAAATAATCTTTATGTTCTATTATAAAATCAAGTGCATCTTTATGATTTAATAGCATTACTGCTTCTTCTTTTGTTTTACCATAAGCTGTTTCCTTTTCCTTTAGCAATCTTTCGGTTTCTAAAAGAGTATATGTGTTTCCTTCTATTTGTGATGATTTCCAACTTAAATCAATAGCAAGTCTTTCTAATTCCTTCTTATACTCATTTTCTGATAGTTGAGATATGTTTTCTTGATATTCCTTTTGTAATGTTGCTAATTTTTTCAATTCTCCTTCAGTAAATAAATTGTATTTATCGAGGACTTCTGTAATTATATTAATATTGAAATTTTTAATTATTATTCGCTCGTCAATTTCTTTTTCGAAATACTTTTCTATATCAATCGGGCAAATAAGTTCATAAGCTGGAGATAAAAGATACTTTGTTCCTTTTCCCTGTCCTTTTGTCAATAAATAATTATCAGTTATTAAATCTGTTAGGATTCTCTTTAATGTTGAATAACTAAAAGAATCTCCAATGCTATCGTAAATTTCTTTAGATGAACATTGTTTCTTTTCTTTTACAATATCTATGATTTGTTGTTTTCTATTGTCAATCATTTTTTATTTTTAAGCTCACAAATATACTGTTTTTAGTTCAATATTTGATATTTTTGAGCTGTATATTTCATTCAAATGAGCCACAACGACAAATTTACCTAAGAAATATACAACATTCGTCCTATAAATCAATTATATACAGTTACAAAATTAATTACAAATATTTGCAATTGCGAATGATTTGTTGAATTTTTTAAAAATGGTTGTTTTTCATTTTTAATGGTATGGGCTATGTGGAGTGTGGATTTTAAAGTACTTTACTTTCAATTTATTGCTAAATTTTATACTGGAAATCTTTCTATTTATTACTGTCGCCAGCTTTACGTATAGCTTTTGTTGTAGCCAGTTCTATTTCTTCAATTGTTGGTAATTCAGTTTTTATTTCTTTCGGAATTGCATTGCTAATTTCATATTCTGCTATTCCAATAGGTTGTGTCATTCCTCTTAGTGCATATTCTGCAATTATTTTAGATTTAGATTTACATAACAGTAATCCAATAGTTGGGTTTTCTGCTTCCGTTTTTAAACTATCATCTATTGCCGACAAATACAAATTCATTTTGCCAGCAAATTCCGCTTTAAATTCAATTGCTTTTAATTCGACCACAACATAGCACTTTAGCTTAATATGATAAAAAAGTAAGTCAATATAGAAATCTTGATTATCAATTTTTACAGGAACTTGTTGTCCGACAAATGAAAATCCAGTTCCTAATTCAAGTAAAAAGGAAGTTATATGTTTAACTAATTGTTTTTCTATGTCTTTTTCAAGTGCTTTTTCTTGTAATGTTAAAAAGTCAAATTTGTATGGGTCTTTCAGAGTTTCTGTTGCTAATTCAGAATGTGGGGAGGGTAGTGTTTCTGTGAAATTTGTAATTGCTTTTCCATGTCTTTCGTAAAAATTCAATTCTATTTGATGCAACAAAACTGAACGTGACCAATTGTTTTCATCGTTTTGTTTGAATAAAAAATAGCTTCTTCAATGGTTTTTTGACTTTGAAATTATCACGACATTATGTCCCCATGGAATTTGTCCAACAAGTTGTTGGATTTTTTCAGTATCTATATCTGATTGTGAATAAAATTCAAACCATTTTTTCATTGAAAACAAATTGCTTCTTGAAAAACCTTTTTGATTTGGGAACTCCTCTTTTAAATCTTTTGACAACTTTTCAACAACCGAACTCCCCCAATTTGCAGTATTTACTTTTTCAGAAATCGACTTGCCAATTGTCCAATACAAACTCATTAGTTCCCTATTAACCAAAATAGATGCTTTTATTTGAGTTCTTTGAATTAAGGTTTTTAGTTCATTTACCCAGTTATGTATTCTGTATGTTTTTTTGTCAAACTCATAATTACAAAAATATATCAATTTTTTCAATTTTTCTAAAAAATAATGGTTTCAATATTAGGAGTCGGTTTTCTTGAATTGGCTACAACATATATTTTACGCACCAAATATTCAGCATTCGTAAATTATTTTTATAATTTAATTTAATCACAAAGCTAATTAAAATTTTTTGCATTTGCAAAATTATTTGCTAACTTTTTTTAACCTGCAGTTTGAGCGAGGTAGCTTGTCCGTAGGACAACACAATTAATTATCAATTATCAATTGTCTTTGGCTTTTCTAAAACTAAATCCAATTCCCGATTCTATAAAGTGAGCTTTAAAGCCAAAAGCTCTAAGAGTTAAGTTTATAAAAAGATAATCCGAAAGATAATATCTTGCACCAATTCTTGTGTAAAAATTCTCTGTTTTTTTCACTTGCTGGTAATAGTAAAACCCTGCAAAAGTTGTCAATTCTAATCTGTTGAAAATTAGCTGATGCCCAAAGCTAATCCCATATTTTAAAATATCGCTAAACTTATCTGTTCGCATCATTAAGCTATCCCTCTCTCTATCATAATAATAGCGTAAATTTTCATCATAAAAAATATCGTGAGAAACCCCAACTTTTCCTATTGGCGAATATTGATAATTATAAGCAAGTGAGTGAGAACTGCATAAAAATCCGCCACCTCTGCTTTCGGGAATTTCTTTATATTCATCAGATGTGCAAAAACTTATAAATGTGTAAATCTCATGCGGACTAAGTCTTTCCCGCGAATATTCCGAATACTTAAATTCTGATTTTTCAAGCAATAACTGACTGTATGATAAAGATAGAAAAACTTGATTTACTCCTAAATTTGGTTTTCTTGTCGAACCATTTGAATTGTGCATAAAATCAGCACCTAATCTTAATAAAGAATAATTCCCCAATTGATATGAAGCGTTAAATCCTAAAGTAAATAAATAATTTAAATTTGTTCCTATTGCAACATTGTAGGGGTTTTTATCTTTATCGTATTTTTCCGTTAGGTAAGATAAGCCCGAAGAACTTCTAATATTAAATTCAAAATTTGGAGTTTTTGCTAAATTAAATTCCATAAGTCCGTAGGCAGAGAATGAATAGCCAAAGACTTCGGGATTTCCTAAGTTGTAAAAACTTAGCCCAAAGCCTTTGTATGGAAATTTGTATTTTTTATTATAGCATTTATCACTGTAATTTTTAGTTAAATAATTTACTTCAAAGCCAAAGCTGGTTTTGTCTATTAATTCATTCATTATCCTGTGATGAGGCACAAATTTTCCTATAGAAGTTTTGCCTTCAATAAAAGAATATTTTTGCGAAAATGTAAAAAATGATAAGAAAATTAATATGACAAATAATAATATTCTTTTCATTTATTTTTTATTTAGATTTATCTGGAAAATCTGGAATTGCTGGTTTTGTTTTTCCAAATTTTTCAATTTCTTGAAGAATTATTTTAATTGCTTCGTTCAGTTGTTGGTCGTTTCCTAAAAACTCTTGATATGGGTCGTTTTCTACAACTACGTCAGGGTCAACGCCATAGCCTTCAATTATCCAACCATTTTCGTCGAAGTGTGCAAATTCTGGTTTAGAAAGTGTTGCTCCGTCAATAAATGGTAAACTTCCTCTAATTCCTACAACGCCGCCCCAAGAGCGTTGACCTACCGTTACGCCAAGTTCGTGTCTTTTAAATTGATAAGGGAACAAATCGCCGTCAGAAGCAGAGTAATTATCTAATAACAAGACTTTTGGACCAAATAACATGCCTCTCGGTTTCATGTTTGTAAGTGGCACATCTCTTTGCATTCCCATAATAGAAAGTTCTCGCCTTAATCTTTCTATCAACATTGGACTTACATTTCCACCGCCATTTCCTCTGTCGTCAATAATTAAGGCTTGTTTTGATAATTGTGGATAATAATATTTCATAAATTCATTCAATCCCGCAACCGACATGTCAGGCACATGAATATATCCAACTTTGCCGTCTGTTGCTTCGTTTACTTTTCTTATGTTTTCTCTAACCCAATTAAAATAAATTAAGTCAGCTTCGTCAGAAATTGGTTTTACAAAATATTTCTTAGCATTTTTTCCATTTGAGCTTGTGCTTACTTCTATTTCAATCATTTTGTCGGCTTGGTCAATTAAAACAGAAAAAATATTGTCAACTTCTTTTAAATCTTGTCCATTTATGCTTGTAATATAGTCGTTTTCGTTAATGTCTAATCCAATTCCAGTTAAAGGCGAAGTTAAATTATTACGCCAGTTTTCGCCTTGATAAATTTTTGTAATTTTAAAATAACCTGATTTATCTTTTTCAAATTCAGCACCTAATAAGCCTGTTTTAATTCTTTGAATTTCTTTTCTGTCGCCACCGCCAACGTAAGCATGACCAACATTTAGTTCGCCAATAAGTTCTCCAATAATATAATTCAAATCATTTCTCGAGTTAACATAAGGCAACAGTTCTGCATATTTATTTTTTTGTTTTTCCCAATCAACTTGATGTAAATTTGGGTCGTATAAAAAATCACGCATTTGTCGCCATGCTTCAAAATAAATTTGTTGCCATTCGGCTTTTAGGTCTATGTTTATTTTTAAATCAGAAAAAGATACAGACTCTTTTAAACTTAAACTGCCTGTTGGTAAATTGCTAATATACCAATTGCCATTATTATATACCAAAACATTTTTTCTGTCTGCAGAAATTTGATAATTCCAATAATCGCCAATTTCCTGTTCTTTTTTCTCATTCAAATCGTAATATTTGAATTTTGAACTTTGTCCTCTACGACTTTCAACAAAATACAGTTTTCCATTTACATAATTCAAATTTCTAAAATTACCTGCAAGCATTGGTAAAGCAGCTATTCTATTTTCAATATTTTTAATTTCTAAATTAAAAGCTTTGTCATCTTTTTTTGCAGTGTCTTTACCAAAAACTTCTATATTTTCGTTTGCAAAAGGCGATTTAATATCAGAATTTAAGGTCAAGAAATAAATTCTACTCATATCTTGGTAAGCGATATTCCATTCCACAGCTGAATAAATAGGATTAAAATCGCGATTAGAAATAAAGAATAAATATTTTCCATCGTGGCTAAAATGTGGCGAGTAAGAGTTATACCATTGAGATGTAACTTTATATTCTTTTTTATCTTTAATATTGTATAAATAAATTTGCAGAACTCGGTTTTCGTCTTCGTCAGAAAAAGCCACCCAATTATTGTCTGGCGACCAAGTATAATCATAAATTTCTCTTGCAATAGATTTGTGAATAGTGGTAATTGCTTTGGTTTCGATATTTATACAATTTAATTCTAAAGATTTTGTATTCCACAGCAAATTTTTACTGTCAGGCGACCAAACTAATTTATAGATATATCCTTTTTCAAAATTTGTAAGTTGTTTTTCGCTATTTACTTTGTCGGGTTCTTGAATATAAATTTGATATTCGCCTGATTTGTCAGAAAGGTAAGCAATATATTTTCCATCTGGCGACCAAACAGGATTTCTATCGTGAGCATTTGAAGATTGAGTTAAGTTTTTAGTAATTCCATTTTTTGCAGGAACAGAAAAAATATCGCCCCTTGCCGAAAGAGTTAAACGGCTGCCATCAGGAGATATATGAACGTTTGTAGCCGATTTTGAAACATCTTTAATTATGTTTCTGCTATTAGCAAAATCTTCTTGAATTTGAATTTGTAACTTAGTTAATTTGTTGTCGTTTAGGTTAAATTTATAAATATATCCACCATTTTCAAAAACAATATATCCTTTACCTAAACTTGGAAATTTTATGTCAAAATCTGTGAAGTTTGTAAGTTTTTCAATGTTTTTATTATTCAAATCATATACAAATAAATTCATTGTTCTGTCTCTGTCTGAGAGGAAATAAATTTTATTTTCGTGCCACATTGGGAAAATATCTTGGGCAACATTATTTGTAATATTTTCGATTTTTTTAGTTTTGAAATCAAAAATCCATATGTCGTCAGCCATTCCGCCTTTGTAATATTTCCAAGTTCTAAACTCTCTAAACACTTGATTTAGAGCCAATTTGTTTCCGTCAGGCGAATACGAACACCACGAAGCATAGGCTAATGGAAGTTGTTCGCTCATTCCGCCATCGACAGGAGCTAAAAAAAGCTGACCTTTAAAATCGTTAAAAGATTTTCCGCGAGTTCTGTAAACCACGTTTTTACTGTCATTAGTCCATGTCATTACAATATTGTTTGGACCCATTCTATCAGAAATATCATCACGGTTTAAACAAGCGGTGTAAGTAATTCTTTTAGGAATTCCACCTTCGGCAGGCATTATATAAACTTCTGAATTTCCATCGTATTGAGCTGTAAACGCAATATGTTTCCCGTCAGGCGAAAATCTTGGAAAAATCTCCAAACCTTCATGCGAAGTCAAGCGTCTGGCTAAACCACCTTGGTCAGAAACTAAATACAAGTCGCCAGCATAGCTAAACACAATTTTATCTCCATAAATATCTGGAAAACGCATTAAACGTGTTTCGGCGTTTTGAGAAAATAAACTAAAACTTAAAAATGAAATAAAACAAAAAACCAAAAATTTCTTCATAATCTTTAATATTTAAAATGTCTATACTTTTGAGTTCGTGAAAATAATAAAATTTAGGGAAATTAGAAAATTAATTTTGAATTTAAAAAGTGTTGAGTTTTTAGTGTTGAGTTTTTAGTGTTTAGTTTTTAGTTTTTAGTTTTTAGTTGGAGAGAGTTGAGTTTTTAGTTTTAAATCACGAAAGACACAAAAGTAAGCTCGTAAAGTTTATAAAGAAAAGCCAATCACGCAAGCCACTTTTAACACTTCAACTACGCTCAGTGCATCGCTTTTAACTGATTACGCGTCAGCCACTTTTAACACTTCAACTATGTTCAGTGAATCGCTTTTAACTTTTAACTGAAATTGTATTTGATTCTAATTTCTGACCTAATGCCCAAGTTTAGAAGTTGAGTGGCTTTGCCATCGCGTATTGCTATTTCTAACAAGCCCAAAGAATTAAAAATGCAAACAATTTCTCCACTATCAACTTCTTTATAAGATTGTTTTATTTCTGAAACTGTAATATTATTTGTATTTATTAAAATTTCAAATTTTTTATCGCCAACATAGTCTTTAAAAATTTCGCGACTAATATTAGTAATTGCATTTTGGTAAGAGTCTATATAAATAACTTCTCCGTTAATGAAATCAGTCTCTATTTGGCAATTTACACTGAGTTTACGTTTAATCTTATTTATAGGTTCTCCTAATTCTGTAATATCTCCGTCTCTAACAATAAATGCAGCTATATGAGAAAATAAATTTAACTCAATAAACGAAGCTCCTTCAAATGCAAATCCTGTTTCTACTAAGACGGCAATTTCGGGTTCTTTTTCAAAAATAAAACCTGTGCATCCATTGTTAGAGCTTATAAAATACTGAGAATCGTATTTTGAAACAAGAATATAACCGTCTCTATCGGGTTCGCTGTCAACTCCAATAATATGAATGCTGCCCTCAGGAAAATTTTTATAAACAGATTTTAAAACAAAGCCAGCCTGAAAAACCGAGAAATGCTCAATATTATGGCTAATATCAATAAAGCTAACATCGCTACATTTCGAAATTATCGCAGCTTTTACAGCACCAATGTAGTAATCGCTACTCGACCAATCAGTTGTAAATGTAATAATTCTTGCCAATTTGTTGTAAAAACTATTTAAAACTAAGTAAAATTAATTTGGGTTTAAAGTTACAAATTTGTTTTGGTTTAGTAATAAAAAATTAAAATTAATTGAAAATCTGTTATTCCATAACGAATATTTCTAAAAAGTTTTAATTGCTTGCACAAATTCATCAATACCGTTTACAGCCGATTTTTGAATATGTTTAAAATTATTAATTCCATAAAAATCATCGCTTGGGTCAATTATGAAATTTTGAGATTTTTTAGGTAAATAATTTATAAGTCCTGCCGCGGGGTAAACTGTAAGTCCTGTTCCAATTACTAAAAAAATATCAGCAGTTTTTACAATATCAATTGCGTGAGAAATATTTGGCACAGCCTCACCAAACCAAACTATATGCGGTCTAAGTTGAGAACCCAAAGGACATAAATCGCCAAGATTTAATTCGCTTCCTTGAATATCAACAATAATATTTTCATCTTTAGTGCTTCTGGCTTTGCGAATTTCGCCATGTAAATGTAAGACATCTGTAGAACCTGCACGTTCATGCAAATCATCAACATTTTGAGTTATTATTTTTACATCAAAATTTTTATCCAATTCTTTTAAAGTCAAATGTGCTTTATTTGGTTTGGAATCAAGAACTACCTTACGTCTAAAGTTGTAAAAGTCTAAAACAAGTTGTGGATTTGCTTTCCATGCTTCTGGTGATGCTATTTCTTCAAATCTATATTTGTTCCACAAACCGTCAGAATCTCTAAAAGTAGGAATACCGCTTTCTTTACTAATTCCAGCACCAGAAAGAACAACTATTTTTTTCATTAAATTAATCTTTATATGATTTGATATACTCGTTTAAAGAATTTCTAGAATTTATTGAAGTAAAAAAACTTGAAACAACAGAATAATTATCTCTGTCGTTGCAATATTTATATGCAAATTTTGCAAAATCTAACTTGTCGTTTTCTAAAGAAAATAAATTTAGCATAGACTTAACTTGTTGTGCTGAAATACATTCATATTGCGGAATTAGATTTTTTGCTTTTTCAAGTTTTTGAGTAGAACTCATTTCTTTTCTAACATCAGATTTAATTTTTTCGTAATCGTTATCACTCAATGTGCAAGGAGCAGGAATGCCAACAGCATAAGGTTTTTCAGGTTTTGGCACTTGGTAAATTGAGTTAATTTCATGTATATAAGATTGTGTTATTAGTAATTGTTTGACATGCAAGTAGTTGTCTCTGTCGTAAACTTTTTCGTAAGCAGTTTTTAGAAATACAAATCTCATTTTTTCGTTTTTAATCAATTCTGCTAATTGCATAACTTGAGCGGTAGAGAAGCAATATGTATAAACATATTCCATACATATTTTTGTTTTTTCTTCATCAGTTTCATATCTGGATAGTGCATTTTTAAAAGCTAAAAACTGTTGTTCGTTTAAACAAGATTCGCAACCTTTGCTACCTGTATAGCCTTCAGCTTTTGGATAAACAATGGAATTTGTAGAGCTTGGTTCTGTTGGTTTTGTTTCTTCTTTATCAGTTTGCACAGGAGTTTCGGGTTTTTCAACAACTTGAGGTTCTTGTGGTTTTACGGGTTCTGTTTTATCTTTAGGTTTGTCTTTATTTTCGTTTTTGGCAATTTCGTCCCTTTGCTTGTCTTTTTTCTTTTCTTTTAAGCTCAAGTACTTTGTATAGCTCTCCAAATCCATTGGTGCAATTCCAAGTTGCTCATTGTTTTTTTCAATGAACTCCCACAATAATTGCACGTGTAGATATTTTTCAAAAGCATTTGTAAGCATTAAAGCATTTGATTTATCAGTAATTTTTGGATAAGCTTCTTTTACATACACAAGTCTTTGTCCTTCATCTTGAATTATCAAAGATGCTTTATACAATTGATTTGATGAAATATGTTTCCATCTCAAGAGCTTAACTGCTTTTATTCGTCTTTTTTCTTCAGTTTTTCTGGGTTTTGAAATACGTTTTGTGTATATCTTATAGCTAAATTTCGACATTGGCTTATGTGATTTTACATCTTGAGCCGAAATGCCTGAAGCTAAAATTGCAAACGAGAGTAAGAATAAAAATTTTTTCATATCATTAATTTTTTACGAAGATAATTAAATATTTACAAAAAAAGTGCCTAAGTTTAGATTTTTAGGAAATACTTTTAAATTTTCCTTTTTAGCACTTAAACTACGTTTAGTGAATCACTTTTAGCTGACTTTATTGTGTCGCCCTTGCGGGCGAGGGAGCTGGGGTTATCTCCACCGCAAGATAAATCTTACGGTTAATCACATGTTGCCCTTGCGGGCAAGGCGTAATTGTTTGGCATGGGTGCTGCAATGCTGAAAACAGGAGATTTTTGGAAATTATCTTTTTTTAGATTAAGACCTTCGTATGGGCAGGTATTATAAAAACTTTGATAGATAAATTTTGAATGAATGAAACTCATCACTTTTAACTTGACAGTAAATTGCTGTCTTGCAAAGATCTCGTCAAATGAATTTGGTAATCGCATGGAAACTAGAAGAAACACTTATTAATTTCAAAAACATGAAACTGTTTGGCACATATTAGATTTTGCCTTAAAAATTTTGTATTAGGTAATAAAATAATAAATAAATTATAAACAACAAAAATAAAATTATCTCGTTATACAAATATTATAATATTAACTTAAATTTTTAAAAGTATAGAAGCAAAAAATGAAAAAACAATCGTGATTAACTTGAATTTTTTTTACGAAACTAAGGATTGTCCTTTACCAGAAGATAATTCAGACATTGTATTTACAGACTTAGCTACAGAATTGATAGAGAAAATACAGTCATTTAAGATTTTTTACAAAACATTCATAGAGCCTGAGCTAAAATCTATAGCTTATGAATTTTTAAGATAATAAAGGTTTAAATTTAATAGATCATTATATTATTATTTAAAAAAACAGTAGAATTATGAAAACTATTTATTTTTTAATGGCAATACTTTTTGTTTTAGTTTTTCAAATAGTAGATGCCCAAGAACAAGTTGCATTTAAAAAAACGAAGTGGGCTTTAATATTTTAAATTACTCATCTATAGACATTCCATCTGATCCCCCACAACCAAAGTTTGACATAAGTTTTATTAATGGCATTTATTTTAAGCGGCATTATAACGAAAATACATTACGACTTTCTGTTGATCAATTAACTTGCAATGTGAAAATACACGGAAATGGTTCTTATGAGGCAGACACTCTAATAACAATGGGAAATTGGAGAGAACAAATGTTTTCTATGGGATTTGAACAAAATTATTTTGAAAAAAAACAGTTTCATCTTTACTGGGGAGTTGACTTAAATCTGTATTATGGAATTTATAGTGGGCAATCACAATCTTTAAGTGGGTTGTCTAATTTTTCTACAGTAAAACAAAATAAGGGAATAGGTCTTACTCCGTTAGCTGGCATACGTTTTACAATTTCGAATTTCCTTAGAATATCTTTAGAAACATCTGGTAGTAGTCTGTTTTTTACAGAATTTGAGAATAAAAAATGGACACTACCTATGGTAAAAAATGAGCAAAATCAAGCAATTACTTTTGCTCTTAAATATAATGTAGGCTGTAAAATAAGTTATTTATTTTAGAAATTATAGTCTAATAATATAGTCTATCGCTCACTTGGATTGCAACCTAAGTCCGCAGTACGAGTTCAGCTAGGTAAATCCGAGCGAGTAAACTGCTAAATTTTTATTTGTTTTAATTATTGATTTGTTTTATATTTGAAGAAATATAAAAATTAAGTTCTATGAAAAAACTTATTATTACAAGCAAGTTATTACTGATAGGCTTATCGGTTGTGTTTGCTCAAGAAACGCTTTCTTTAAAAAAGTTTAATTATGGGCTTGACTTATCTTTAATAACACATCCAATAAATGTATTTGACAAAACTGTAACTCAATATGGAATTCGTCCATCTGTTTATTATAATTTAAACCAACATTTCTTTTTGCAAACAGGTATTGGTGTGGAAAACTGCAAATATGAAAATTTTGAAAAGTATGAATTAAATGGCAATGTTGAAAACTTAGATTATATTAGAAAATATGTACGCTTTGGTATTCCTTTACTTGTTGGTTATCAAAATAATTTTTCAAATTCAGATTTTGGATATAATATAAAACTTGGAGTATTATATAATGTTGATTTGATTTATTATGCTTATGTAAATTCTTCTATTACATCGGTTTCGAGTGGAGAAGCTTATTATAAACCAAGTTTGTCAAAATCATTATCACTAGCACGGCTTGCATTTGACACTTCAGTTGGCTTAAGTTATGATATTAGTCAAAACCATTCATTAGGACTCTCATTTTACTTTTTAATCTTGCATAAAAACCAAATTGTTCGACATTTATGGCAACAAAATTGGGGCAGTAGATATCAAACAGGCTTGCGTATTGCTTATAAATTTAATTTTTGGTAATGAGAAAAGTAAGAAAAATGCTAAGAATGAGAGCAACAATATTCATATTGTTCATACTAATCTTAGTTTTTTCTGCTAGTTGTGTGTTCGCACAAGACGATGTTTATTATAAGCCTAATAACAAGCAAAAAAAGGAGAAAGATTTTAATCCCAAAAAACGTAAAATAAATTCTGGCTATGTTTTTATTGACGGGAAGTATGTGGAACCGCCGTATGAGGTTGAGCAAAGGGGAATGGCTGTTATTATTAATGGTACGAAAATAATAAAAATGCAAATGCCCAAGAGTTCTTACAACTTTAAGAAATGTCCAAGAATGCCAACAGAAACATTAAATAAAAACTCCGAATTGAGCGAAATTTTCAAAATCAAACACCCTGATTATGAAGGGGCATATATCTACGTAATAGAAAAATATTATCTCGAAAAATACCCTTATAGTATAGCTTGCGATAGCATAAAAAGATTATACGCAAATTTGCCAAATGTAAAATCAATAGAAAATCAGAATAATAGAGAAGATACATTTACAATGTCTTCATACAATGGCGAATCTAGAGTTTATTCATTAAGTCCTTATGGTAAAAGACATAGTATAGCGTATGGTCCTGAAAGCAAAGAGTATTACAGCAAAAAAAGATTGATATCAAGTGCTAAAGGTGAAGCCCAATCAATCCGAGAAAAACTTGAGCAAAACAAAATGGTTTTTTTCTTTGTTGATAAAGATTTAGTTAATAGGGCGAATAGCTATACAATTAATCAAGACAAAAGCCGTCAAGTTTATGAAATTTTGCAATCTGATATTGAAGACAACAAAAAATTTGATAGCTTAGATGATATTTTTAGTAACAAAGAATTCTTAAAAAAACTAATTAACGTGAGTTCGATGTAAGAAACTAAAAAAAACATTAAAATATTTTGAAAATAGCGATGTTTTATTTATCTTTAACCATTTGAAAATCAGATTATTAACAAATAAAAACATCGCAATATGAATAGCAACAAAATTACTGAAATTTTTTATATAATAGATGAATTTTGCAAAGAATTTGAAGCAGCCAAGGCCGACCACGTTTTGGTAAAAGACAGCTCTAAAAACACTAGAAATCGAAAATTTAAACTTAGTGATAGTGAAGTTATGACTATTTTAGTACTGTTTCATCTTGGGAACTTTAGATGTTTGAAACATTTTTATGTAAATTATGTGCAAAAACATTTAACAAATGAGTTCCCAGAAACCGTATCATACAACAGATTTGTTGAATTACAACAAAAAGCAATTATGCCATTGTGTTGTTTTTTGCAGATAATGTGCTTAGGTAAATGTACAGGCATTTCTTTCATAGACTCAACACCTATACGAGTTTGTCATATTAAAAGAGAAAAACAAAATAAAGTTTTCAAAGGTATTGCAGCAAAAGGACAATCTTCTCTTGGATGGTTCTTCGGATTAAAACTTCATATCATAATAAATGATAAAGGCGAAATATTAACATTCTTGTTAACTCCTGGTAATGTAGATGACAGAGAACCACTTAAATGTAAAAGATTTCACGAAAAAATATTTGGAAAATTAGTTGGCGATAAAGGTTATATAGGACAGAATTTATTTGAAAACCTTTTCATAGATGGAATTCACTTGATAACTAAACTCAGAAAAAATATGAAAAATTGTTTAATGCACATTAGCGATAAAATTTTATTAAGAAAAAGAGTTCTGATAGAATGTGTTAATGATGAATTAAAAAATATTTGCCAAATTGAGCATACAAGACATAGAACATTTACAAATTTTCTCTCAAATCTTATTGCAGGATTAATTGCTTACTCATTTCTAGAAAAAAAACCTTCTCTAAAGGTTGATATAGTTGATGAAGAAAGACTGAAAATGATTTGTGCTTAGGTCGAACTCACGTTAATTAGGGAATATCAAAAAACAGAAAAACCGAATTTAATATTTTAAAAAATATAATCATGAAACCTACATTAAAAATTTTACTTGCAATTAGTATAGTTAGTACAATTTTAACAATGAGTGCTTGCAAAAAAACTTATGACGAAGGACCAAATTTTTCATTGTGTAGCAAAATGAACCGCATAACAGGTAAATGGCGTTTAGTTTCTATGGAAGGAGTAGAGAGATTAAATCCTGAAGTTGAACAATATATGATACTAACTAAAGATGAAATATATGATGGTAATTATAAAGCAAGATTTATTAATTTTCAGGAGGAAACAGGTTATGCATATGGTAGTATTGGAGAAGGTTTATTAACAGCAGATGGATATTGGCGATTTTTTGATGGAGCATTTGGAAGTAGCTGTAATATTGGAGAATATTTGGATAAGAATGAAGGTTTAGTTCTCATTATTGATACAACTATAGGTAGTTGTGCAAGAGACAGTTGGAAAATTTTAAAATTGACAAATAAGGAATTAAAAATAGTTAATAATGTTTGTGAAATGAGACCTTGTACATTTTATTGGAATGATAGAACATTAACATTTGAAAAGGAATAATGTGAGTAAAACTAAAAACCACAATTAATCCTATTTTTAATCTTTCTCCCATATATTATAATCAATTTTACAAAAAAATATTAATTTTGCTTTATATTTGAATTATGATAAACACAAATTGGCTTGAAAATTTGTAAATACATATATTTAAACATTATTTTTTTAATGTTAGTTTCTTTTAGCTATGCTCAGTTAAAGCCAGAAGTTAAATTAACAGTAGATGAGCAAAATCTTTACAACAAGTCGTATAATTATTTTTTTGAAGAAGACTATATTTCTGCTAATCAGGGTTTTTCTCAGCTTGTGAGTTTATATCCAAAAGAGGAGGTTTTTAGTTATTATTATGGAGCATGTTTGGTGAAACTTGCAGCCGAGCCAAAATCTGGAGTTAAGTATCTTGAATATTCTGCTAATAAAGGAATAAACACTGCGAATTTTTATATTGGTTTAGCAAATCATTTTATGTATGATTTTGAAAAAGCTTTGAGTTTTTATGATATTTATCAAAAAAATGCAAGTCAAAAAGAACTTGTAAACTTTGAGCTTGAGCAATACATAAATATGGCAAATAGCGGAAGGCAATTAGTTAAATATGCTTATGAATTAAAATTAGTTAGTCTTAAAAGAGTTTCTAAAAAGAATTTTCATTATTCATATAACTTAAATGATTTTGGTGGAAATATTATTGTGAAAACCGACCAGTTTAGAACAAAAATCGATAGAAAAATTATGGAAACAGATTTGATGTATATCTCTGATGAACATAATGTTCTGTTTTTCTCATCTTATGGAGATTCTAAACGTAATAGCTTGGATATTTATATGTCTCGAAAGGTAAATGGAAATTGGACAGCAGCACAAAAACTTCCAGAAACTATAAACACAAAATACGATGAGGCTTATCCTTTTTTAAGTGAAGATGGAAAAACCTTGTATTTTGCATCAAAAGGGCATAATAGCATGGGCGGTTATGATATTTTTAAAACAAATTGGGATAATGAAAATAATCAATGGTCTGAGCCTAAAAATTTAGATTTTCCAATTAATTCGCCTTTTGATGATATAATGTATGCTGTTGATAAATTTGGAGAAACGGCATTTTTTACTTCTACACGCGAAAGCAAAACAAATGAATGTGGAGTGTTTAGAATTTTGGTGGAAACTAACCCCAAAAAACGCGAAATGCGTAATATAGATGATATTTATTTAAGTGCAAACCCAAGTGTAAGCGAATTGGCTATTAGCGAACTGAGTAATAGACAGAAAACTAGAACTGAATTAAGCGATACAATTATTATAAAAGATGTACAAACAATAGAAGTTAAAAATTTAGAATCTGATATTGATTTAGCAATTCAGGAAATGTTTGCAAAATTAGACGAAATTTCTGGCGAAGTAAGTGAATATAAAAAGTATGCTTCTACTGCAAATAAACTTTCACAGGAAAGTCTAAGCGAAATTAAAAAAATAAATTCTGAAGTTTCAAAATTAAAAACAGCAAACGCAAAAGCTAATGAGGCAAAAATCCAAGATTTACAAAACCAAATTAATGATTTAGGAGATAGGGCAATTCAATTAAACGAAATTGCTAAATATTTTTATGATTTTTCGGTTAGAACAGAAGGTTTGTTAAATTATTATTTGGCAGAAGTAAAAGTGTTGGATAAAACTTCAAGAAATGAAAAAAGTTTAGAGAAATCTGTATATCTAACTCAAGCAGAAATCAATAAAATAGATAGAAGTTTTCCTTTAGATAAATATATAGACGAGCTGAACAAAATAATAAATTCCGAAAATGATAAATTAGCAAAATATGATAAATTAAATAAACCGCTTTTTTCTGAGTTGGAGCAGTTAAATACAAAAATTACTACAAAAATAGAAGTAGCTAAAAGCGAGACAGAATTTGAATTGCGAGAAAAATATATTTATGACATTAAAACCTATGAAAATCAAAAAATTGACTTAATTGATAAAATAAAAGAAAATCAAATTCAAATTGAGTTTGCAAAATTCGACATTGCAGAAAACAATAAAAAAATAGCAGAAGCAAATTTATTACTTGAAGAAATAAAGGGAAATTTATTTTTAGACCCAAACTTGAATTTATCAAAAGCAAATAATGATATAGAAGTGCTTAAATCGCACAAGTCGCAAACTAATCTTAAAGAATTATTAAATGTTCAGGAGAGTATAAATACCGACCTTAGTCTATATTCTCCAATTATTGATTATGATGCTATTTTGTATGGCGAAGATTTGGCTAATAATGAAGTTGTTATTGATAAAGAAGAATATATCAATAAATTTTCAAATTATATTTCAAACGAAACAAAAACTTTTGGAGAAAGCCTGATTACAAATGATTCTTTAAAAAATATTATTGCAAATTTGGAACTAGATTTTGATAAAACAGAATCTCCTGAAGAAAAGCAAAATATAATAAACAATATAAATAGCACACAAATTAAGATTAACGAGAATAAAAACGTATTAAGAGAAAATTCTAAAAATATTAGCCAAGCTAGCAATCAAAAAAATATAAGCAACTTAGAAGTATTGAAAGCAAAAGATGAAGAATCAAAATTTAAAAGTGAAATTGCCGAAATACAAAATTTAATTTCTATTTCTTCTGAAATTGAAGAAGATATAGCTGATTTTCAAATATTAAGTGCTAATGACGAAAGTCTTGATTTATGGCTTTTAAAATTAATTAAAAATGATATTGACCAAAATGCCGAAATAAAAATTTCAGAACTTGAAAATCAAATGAAAGGTGAAGTGCTTCAAATTCAGTCTATTATGGCAGAAATGAGGCAAAGGCTATCAAGTAATCAAAATAGGATAAATCAGTCTAAGCCAATACTTGCAGAATTTGAAAAAGCAAAATCCTTGTTTGCAGTTTCTGAAACCTTAAATAAAACTCAAGAAAAAAATCAGTTGATAAGTCAAGCCAATGGAATTATTGAAGAAAATTTAAAAAATTCTATTGATTATCTAAATACCTCGCTTCAAGATTTTTATTCAGATTATTTGTTGTACTCAGCCAATATTAAAAAATATGATTTAGCAGATAATAGAACTCAATCTTATTCGCTAAAAGCTGAATACCACAAACAAATTGCAGATAGTCTTCAAATTTTGGCAGAAGAAAATAGCTCAGAATCAATTAGTTTGCTTGGCGAGGCTTATAAAAATATTGAAATTGCTAATCTAAATTTGAATTATATTTTTGAATTTTTGGAAAATGGAGCTAAGTATGTCCCTAATAAAAACTTTGGCAATAGACTTGAAACTTTAAATTTTATTAATGAAATTACTACAATTAAAACAAAAGAATTATTGCCTGAAGAAATTGAAGTTATTGTTGAACTAGAACCAAAAAATATAGAAGAATTAATTTTAAAATCTGAACAAACAAGTAATGAAATTCAAGCTCTTACAGCAAAATTTGCAAGTTCTAACGATGAGGAAAAAGATGAAATTTTAAAAGATATAGAAAAACTTAATCAAGACATAAAATTACAACTTAAAACAATAAATGAGGAAATAATGCAAGTTCAACAACGAACTATAAATGAGCAACTTGCAGAAATTGTTTCAAATAATCCAAAAGCTGAAATTTCTGATTTAAAAGAAAAAATAAAACATTACACTGACGACTGCAACACTTATTACGAAACTTACGATTATTATTTGTTAAGTGAAGTTGTTATCAGAGGTGCAAATGTTTTAAATCAGCAAAATGAATTGTTGAAAAACAAGAAAGTAATTATTCTTCCTCAATCTCGTATTGATAATTTAATTGCAAATTCAGCTAAGTTTGAAAATTTTGTGGATAATGAAAGTCAAATTTTGGCAGAAAATAAAAAATTAATCGCAGAACAATCTGAAACTAAAGAACAAGAAAACATTATTCAATCCGAAGTGATTGAAAATAAAGTTGATACAACAGAGGCGAGTCTTGCAATAAACGAACCACAACCAGAAATCGCTGTCACTATTTCAGAAACAGTTGAACCTCAAGCTGAAATAGTTGAAAATCAGCCTGTAACGAGTGAGACTAAGTCTGAAATAATTGAACCTAAACCTGAAATAGCAGAAACTAAAACTGAACAAGCAGGCGAAAGTTCGCAAACTCAAGAGATTAAGCCAAGCGATACAGAAAGAGATTTAGTTGTTGTTGGCGAAAATATTGAAGTTGAAAAACAAACATATAATTTAGATGAGTTTGCACAATATTTAAGTTCAAATACAGGAGATTCAGAATTTTTGTCTAAGAATACTGAAATAAATAATACCCAAAACCAAATTGACAAAAATCAAACAAAAATTTTAGATTTGAATAATAAAATTGAGCAAACAAATTCTCAAAAACAAAAATCTAAACTTATTTCAGAAAAATCAATATTAGAAAGTGAACAAACTAAAATCTTGATAGAGCAAAGTCAAAATAAATTGAGTTTTGTTGAGGAAGTAAATGAAACTTATGCGAAGACAAACCCTGAATTGATAAACAACTCAGAATATCAAAAGCTAATTGAAAATTATAAAGATAATAGAAATTCTGTAATTTCTTATAGTAATTTTTACTCTAACGAAGAACTTATTGAAATTTACGAAAAGGCAAACGAAACAGAAAATTTAATTCTTTCAGAAATTGCTAAAAATTTGAAATCTCAAGGTTTTGTTGAGTTAGCTAAACTCGAAACAAGAGAAATTGCAAGCAATGAACTAAAACCTGAAAATGAGATTTCTTATCAAAATAATTATGAAGATGAAAAAACTTTGAACTCATTGCAAGACAGGCTTGAAAAACTCGAAATCAGCATTAAAAATAATGAAAATCAAATTCAAGAGTATAATAAGTTAATATCTGAATCTTCTAAAAATTCTCAAATTAAAAAGCACAAAAAATCAATTAACAAAATAGAAAAACAGCAAGTTAAACTCATTAAAGACTATGCAGAAACAGCCAAAAATTATGAGATATTAACTTATAATACAAGAACAAAATATTTTGATGAGCATTTAAAATCAGAAGATGAAATTATAAATACTGTTTCGGATAGTTTGAAAACTCAATCTGAACAAGATTTTGAAGAATTAATTTCTATTTATTATAAACTTTTGAGTTTTGATTCAAAAGTAGAAAACCAAACTGTTTTTGAGGAATTTGAAAAAGCTAAAAAGCTTTCACAACTTAGCTTTAAAAAAATAGAATTAGCTAACGAAGTTTTAAGTTTCCAAGATAAAAATACTGAAGTCTTGATGCCATATTACAAGCAACTTGTGATTGAAGATTTGGCTGAAAATACCGAAACCAAAACAAGTGTGGAAACTTATGTGCCTGAAAAAGAGGTGATTGCAGACAGTCAGGAAAATGTTGAGGAAGAAGTGATACAAGTTAGAGAAAAACTTGACGAAATTGCTCAGGAATTAGAAACTTATGATTTTTATTATCGCATTCAGTTTGCTGCTTATAATGAAATGGTTGGTGAAGAAAATTTCCCAACTTTATTGCCATTATTTACCGAGCGCATAGAAAATTCTCGCTTGATACGTTTTATGACAGGCACATATTTTCAGTTGGCAACAGCTCAGCAAAATCTTCCAAGAGTTAGAGCCACAGGATTTGAAGATGCATTTATTGTAGCTTATTTTAATGGAAAACGAATTACTATTGCCGAAGCTCGAAGACTAGAACAAGAATTGCAAGTTCAAAAACAAGAAGAACTTTTGGTTAGTAAAGATGAAACCACCACAGAAACAACAAATGCTGAAATAGAAACTGATGAAACTTTTGTAACACCTGATAAGACTGCTGAGCCTGAGCCTGTGGTTGCCGAAACAAGAACTACAATTAATACAGAATTAGTACAAACTACAGATGTTTTCTATTGCATTCAAGTTGGAGTTTATCGCGAAAGAATTAATCCTGAAAGGCTTTATAATTTAGCTCCTTTGTTTTATGATGAATATAGACCTGGTTTGGTTCGCCATGTTTTTGGAAAATATTATGATTTAAACACTGCACTTCAAGAGCAAAACAGAATTAGACAGCTTGGAATTACTGATGCTTTTGTAACTGCTTATGCTAATGGAAAACAAATTTATTTATACGAAGCCAGAAATTTATTAGCAAACGAAAATCTTGAAAATAAACAAGAAATTACTTTGTCTGAAGAGCATGTTGCACAAGCACAGGTACAAGCACAAGAGCGTCCAGAAATGCAGAGAGAACCAAGAGAACCAGAGCAACAACAAGAAGTAGCTAAGATAGAATATTATATTCAGTTGGGAGCTTTTAGGAATGAACCAAATAATTTAGTTAGAGACATGTTTTTGAAATTAGCAGGAAATAAAAAACTTTATAAAACTAATAGTAATAATTTACTTATTTATAGAGTCGGCAGTTTTGATAAATACAGTGAAGTACTTACGCAATTAAATAATATTAAAAATTTAGGTGTAACAGATGCTTTTGTTTTGGCATTCAATAATGGTAAAAGGATTAATTTAACCACTGCAAGACAGTTAGAATAAGCACAAAAATTGCATCAAATTAAGAATTTTTATATTTTTGCAAAAAATAATTTGGAATGAATTTTATTTTAAACATCGAAACCTCAACTGATGTTTGTTCAGTTTCACTATCGCAAAATGGCGAGACTAAATTTTTAAAAATTCATAATCCTAATTTGGAGAATGGCGAAAAAGCCTCTCATTCTAAACTTTTAGCAAGTTATATTCAAGATATTTTAAAAGAAAATTCTATTTTGCCAGAAAGCATTAAAGCTGTTGCTATTAGTGGTGGTCCAGGTTCATATACAGGTTTAAGAATTGGTCTAAGTACTGCAAAAGGATTTGCTACAGCTTTAGATTTGCCTTTAATTGCTATTGATAGTTTACAAATTGTTGCAGCTATGGCAAAAAGCAAAATAGATTTTTCTTATGACTATATAATTCCAATGACAGATGCCAGACGCATGGAAGTTTATACCGCGATTTTTGATTCATATTTGAATAAAATTTCAGAAACGGAAGCAAAAATAATTGATGAAAATTCATTTTCGGAATTTTCTAATAAAAAACTTGTATTTTGTGGCAATGGAGCAGAAAAGTGTAAAACTGTATTAATGTCAGAAAATTTTATTTTTCTTGACGATATTTTTCCTTCAGCTGAATTTATGTCAGATTTTTCTTATAAAAAATTTATCGGCAAAGAATTTGTCGATTTAGTATATTATGAACCTTTTTATTTAAAAGATTTTGTGGCAACAACGCCCAAAAATAAAATAATTTAAAATTTAATGTTATGAAATTTACAAGCACATCAAATCCTGTTCTTTCAGAAAAAGCATTTGAAGCTCTGTCCGGTGAAGGCACTATGAGCATAAAAGGCACTTTAAACAAATCTATAATTTTGTTTTTGTTATTACTAGTTTCTGCTAGTTTTTCATGGAAATTAGCTACTTACGACCTTGAACTTTTGTCTCCTTTAATGTGGGGAGGAGCAATTGTGGGATTTATTCTTGCAATGGTTACAATTTTCGCTAAAAAATACGCTAAGTTTACAGCACCGCTTTATGCTCTAGCTCAAGGGTTTGTCTTAGGCTCGATTTCTATGGTGTATAGCTCACTTTATTCAGGAATAGTTTTGCAAGCTGTGCTTATTACTTTTGGAATAATGGCAGTGATGCTAGTATTATTTAGATCTGGAATTATAAAAGTTACAAATAAGTTTCGCTCTGGAATAATTATTGCCACAGGTGGCATAGCTCTTGTTTACTTAGTTTCTTTCATTTTAGGATTTTTTGGAATACAAATTCCTTATTTGCACTCTGGCGGTCCAATAGGAATTGGAATTAGTATATTTATAATTATAATTGCTGCATTAAATTTAATTTTGGATTTTAATTTTATTCAAGAATCTTGTGAAAGAGGAGCTCCTAAAGAGGCAGAATGGTTTGCAGCATTTGGTTTAATGGTTACTTTAGTTTGGTTGTATTTAGAAGTTCTAAGACTTTTAAGCTATTTGAATAAAAGATAATGTTTGAGATTGCTATTGTTACAGAAAAAAATGAAAAAGATTTTTTTCAAGCGGCTTTAAATATTTATGAAAATGATGAAAATTGGGTTGCTCCTTTGAATGGAGATATACTTGGTTTTTTCTATTCAGGAAATAAGCCACGAGAAAAAAAATGTAATTTTCAATTATGGGTTTTGTATAAAAACAAAATTCCAGTAGGCAGAATTTCTGCATTTTTACCAGTAAAAAAACATAAAGCTAACGATATTAAAGCTGGTGGAATAGGCTTTTTTGATTGTATCAATTCTCAAGAAGCAGCAAATATGCTTTTTGATGTAGCTGTTGATTGGTTAAAAGCAGAAAATATGCAAGCAGTTGACGCTAATACTGTTCCTGGTGAAAACTTTAATCACTGGGGAGTATTGGTTGATGGATTTATACCACAAGCTTATGGAATGCCATATAATAAAGAGTATTATAAGGAACTTTTCGAAAATTATGGCTTCCAAAATTATTTTGAGCAATATTCTTATCATGTTGATTTACAAAAACCTTTTCCTCAACGACATATTGATTTTGCACAAAGGGTTATAGATTCAGGCGACTTTGACTTTAAACATTTAGATTTTAAACAAACCGATAAATTTGTTGATGATGTAACCACAGTTTTTAATGAAGTGTGGTCATATTTTCATGCAGATCATACTAAGGTTGAAAGAAAAGAATTTGAAAAAATGTTTAAGGCAATGAAACCTATTGTAAATCCAAAGTTTGTGTGGTTTGTTTATAAAGATGGTCGCCCAATAGGAATGGAAGTTTGTTTGCCAGACTTAAATCAAGTTATTAAGCCTTTTAAAGGAAAGCTAAATTTATTTAATTCATTGAAATTAGTTTCAAAAATAAAAAAGGTTAAACGAGCTAGAGTAATTGTGTTTGGCGTGCATCCCGATTATCAAAGAATTGGAGTAACTCATGCTTTGTATGTGAAAATGCTTGGCGGTTTACGAGAAGCTGGAGTAACTGAATTGGAAATGTCATGGGTAGGCGATTACAACCAAGCTGTAAATAGAATATACAGATACCTTGGGAATTCTCATCTTGCAAAAACTCATATAACTTATAGGTATATGATAGATGAAAATTGCAAGTTTGAAAGATTTACAAACGAAAAACAAGAAAATCAGTAATATTGTATTGTAGATCTGAAGTTATTTGTTCGTTAGTACAATACAAGACTATCAAAGGCTTGTCCGTAGGACAACATGTGATTAACCGTAGGCGGCAGCCTGCGGTGGTGATGCCATCAAAAGCCTTGCCCGCAAGGGCAACACAAAATCCCGAATGAGGAATGAAAATTACACACTTTTTAGGACACTACTATAGTTTGTGTTTTATTTTGTGATTTTAGGGTGCTACAACGCTGAAAACAGAAGCAAATCTATTATATTGTGGATTTAACTTTCTAGATGAATAAAAATTCCATGGTCTATAGTGTTTCCATATTTTGAAAGACCAAAAAGTTTTTCGTTTAATGTTGTTTTATGATTTGGAAAATTCTCTTCAATCATTGTGTTTATGGCATTTTCGCTAAGGCTATGACTGTAGGAATTCATTATTACAAAAGATTTTTCTTCTAAGAGAATAGAAATATTTTTAAGAAGTTTATCCAACATTTTATTTAATATCCATTTTTCATTATTTGCACCTACACCTATTGGTGGCGGGTCGAGAATTACTGCGTTGTATTTATTATTCCTTTTAATTTCTCTTTCAACAAACTTTGGAGCGTCTTCGCAAATGGCTCTTATATTGTCAAAGCCTGAATTTTTAGCATTAAGTTTTGCCCAGTCCACCACCTTTTTAATGGAATCTATATGAGTAATGGTTTCAGAAAATGGAGCAGCGGCAATGCTTGTTAAACCTGTATATCCAAATAGGTTTAGGAATTTCATATTTTGGTAATTTTTAGAAATAGATTTAATGAAATTCCAATTTAAAACTTGTTCGGGAAAAATGCCAATATGTTTTGATTGAGTTAAGTTTAAGCAAGCCTTAATGTATATTTGTTCATCTTTATATTCAATATACCACGGTTTTTCAAAATCTTTAAAAATATTCCAATAACCTGAGTTTTTTGAAGTTTCAATAAATTCTGCATTTGCCATATCTTTCCAATCTTTATAAGTGAGATGAGGCTTGTTTGATGCAGTTATTTCTGGTCGAATTAAAACAATATTTCCAAAGCGTTCTAATTTCTTACCATTGCCACAATCAATTAGCTCATAGGAAGGAAAAATATTTGTAAAATTTATTTGCACAGAATTTATTTAAAAATTGTACGCCCATTGAGCGTAGTCGAAATGAGCGTACAATTTTCACATTTTAATTGATAAAAAAACAGTTTAATCAATTTATTTCTACAAGAGCAATCACATCATCTTTATCAACAAGATCACCTTGTTTAATCAAAACAGAAGCTAATTTTCCATTAAAATCTGCCAGAATTTCTTGATAATGAGTGTTAGACTCTAGGTAGAACAAGCGTTTCCCTTTAGTAATAGTATCGTTAGGTTTAATAATTTCTCTGTCAAGTTCAACGCTCAAATCGTAATAAACTTTACCTTTATCAGGAGATTTTATTTCTACTAAATTCTTTTCAACCTTTGTAGCATCAGGAGTTATTGATTTGTTTTCAGCTTTTTTATATTTTAAAGAATTTAGTTCTTCTTCAAATCTTTCTTTTGCTAAACCTGATTTATAATCGCGATATTGACGCTCGTGCATTGCAAATTCGAAAAGTTCTTCATCATCTTGTCCTAAATCCCAGCCATTTTCTATCATTTCTGCACGATATTTATCTAACTCATCTGGATATGCTTCTTGAGGTACGCCTGTGTAGAACTCTTTACCTTGAGCTTTTGCAATTTCGATAATTTCTGGAGCAAGAGGTCCTGGTAAAATACCTGCTTTGCCTTGAATCATATCCCAAGCGTTTTTGTCAATCATTTCAAATCTATTTTTACCTTGAAGCATGAGTATTACATTCATCAAAGAAATGTTTTTCACATATTGACTAAATGGAGTTACTAAAGGTGGGTATCCTAATTTGGGCCAAACATATTGAACTTCGTCAAATAGCATAACCAAAACTTCATCGGTTGTTAATTCTTTTTTACCTTGAGCTTTTAATTGTGCATTTATTCCAGTATGAACATCTTTTAAGTCTGCCATCATAGAGCCCATCATTCCGCCAGGCAAGCCCGAACCAATAAGTAGAGCTGTCATTTCTCTATTTTTTGGATTTATCCATAAACCAAGCCATTCGTCAATAAATTCTTGAGTTAAACTTCTTGCCTTCATATAAGCGTTCATATTTATGTTTGGAACTTTAAATCCAGCATCTTTAAGCATTTCTTGGATAGTTATCACATCAGGGTGAGAAGTTCCCCAAGAAAGTGGTTCCATAGCAACATCAATATAGTCAGCACCAGCTTTGGCAACTTCTAACATTGAAGCTACAGAAAATCCTGGACCAGAATGACCATGATATTGAACAATTACATTTGGAAAAGAAGCTTTAATTTCGCTAACTAAACGACCTAAAGTTACTGGACGCCCTATGCCAGCCATGTCTTTTAAGCAAATCTCCTCTGCACCGTATTCTACTAATTTTTCTACTATTTCCATATAATATTCAACAGTATGGATTTTAGAATGAGTAATACTTAATGCAGCTTGAGAAATCATGCCAGCTTCTTTTGCATATTTTACAGATAGTTCAAGATTTCTATGGTCGTTTAAACCACAAAACGAACGACAGATATCAACTCCTTGTGCTTTTTTAACTTTGTACATTAAACGGCGAACATCAGCAGGTACTGGGAACATTCTTAAACCATTTAAAGCTCGCTCTAACATATGAGTTTGAATTCCAGCTTTGTTAAATGGAGCTGTCCATTCTCTAACCGCTTGGTTAGGATTTTCACCATAAAGTAAATTAACTTGTTCAAAAGCACCTCCATTGGTTTCTATTCTGTCGAAACAACCCATTTCAATAATTACAGGTGCTATTTTTTTTAATTGATCTACGCGTGGAACATATTTGCCACTCGATTGCCACATGTCTCTGTATAAAAGACTAAATTTTATTTCTTTTGCCATTTTCTATTAACGTTTTTTTCAAAAATAACAATTATTTTTGGATAAAAAAAACGAAAAAGGTCTTCAATTATATGTTATTAAAGACCTTTTTTGTGCTATTATACTAATTACTGATTATTTTGTAACAACAACCCTTTGAACAGCAATAATGCCATTTTTATCTCTAAGATTTACAAAATAAATACCTGCTTTAAGATTTTTTATTACAGATTTATTAGATGTCATCTTTGATTCTAAAATCAGACTTCCTTTTATGTCAGTAATATTTATAGAAATATCATTGAAATCGTCCTTTTTATAATCAATAGTAAATTCATTTGTTGTAGGATTTGGGAATACAGTAAAGATGTCATCATAAAATGTTTGTGGAACATAATTGCCAGTATCCAATGCAATATTTACAACTCCAATTTTGCTACAGCCGATAGCATCAGTAACTTTAACTTGATACCATCCTTCGCATAAGCCAATTTGAGTTTCGCCAAAATTTCCAATAGGACTTTCCCAATAAAAAGTATATGGATATACTCCACCATTAGCAAAAGCAGTAGCTATGCCGTTGCATTCGCCAGTGTCATCAAGTGTTTGAGAGCTTATTTCTATTTGAGAATATTGTACTTTTACTTCGTCATATTTATATTCACCACAGCCATCAAAGATTTTTACCCAATAAGTAGTTTCTCCGACTTGAGGCGTTACAGTTATTGAAGGAGTTGTTGCTCCAGTACTCCATGTGAACATTGGGTTAGGTTGGTTAGATACAGCTGTAAAGGTAACGCTTTCAAGAGTTTCGCATGATTTTACATCATCTTCTGCAATTCCTAGTGCTAAATCAACAGGCGGAGGATTTGGTAATTCAATTTGATAGCGTTTAAAGCAACCAATCATATCTTTCACTTCTATTCTATAATTGCCGGGGCACAATCCAGATAGTACAGGATTTGTTGTAGTATGGATTGAATCTGGGAAGAAATGATAAGGTTCTCGAGCATATTTATATGTGAAAGGACCATCTTCACCATCGACAACTAATTCAATTATTCCATCGCAAGCATTGTGGCAACTCGGGTTGATAATGTTTGCGTTGGATAGAGTTAGTCCGTTTACTAGAATTGTAATTGAGTCAAGTACCTCATTATCACATTCATCAAGCATTGTAAGGTAATAGGTTGTGCTTCCAAGCTGTGGGTATATAGTAATAGAATTTGTATTTTCTCCTGTACTCCAATGATAATCGATGAATGGATCTCTATTACATTCGCCAACTAAAGTTATAGTGGTTGGAGCTTCTTCTCCGCAATAAAAAGCAGTTTCAATATCTTGAATTCCTCCTTTTATAAATTCTGCATCGTATATCCAAATTGTGTCATAAATTGCCATAGATTGGTTTCCACAAGGACAAGATGTGAAAAAAGCAATAATAATTGATTCTGTTCCTTCTTCAATTCCATCATTAAAAGCTGAATAATAAATAGTATCTGTCATTTCTCCAGCAGGAATTGTAATAGATTCTGGAAATGGAGTAAAATCAACACCTTCGGTAGCAGTACTTGATGGGTCTATTGCCATCTCAATAGTTAAATCTTGGTCAACTGCAACTCCCTCTGCTCTAGAAATAACATAATAATTTGTACAACCTTCCCATAAGTCATTTTCGTCTCCATGTTGAGCAGTATTAGCAACCGATACAGCACCACCGGAGATAAAACTTCCAGCTTCTAAAAATACACCAGAGTCATATGAAGAGTCGCTACGATCGCCTATAGCTAATTTAATATGGTAAGTTTGGCAAGCTTGTACTTCTGCTCTAGCAGTTAGCAAAATAGTGTTACCATCAAACTGAACCGCACCATAGTAGGAACCTGGAGATGTTGAGCCTGCATTAGGTTGTGCATAATAATAATTATAGTTATGTACATTATTTATAGTAACTGGCATATTATTAGGCAAAAGAGCAATATTAATTGCATTATTTGTGTAAGGACCATTTATGCCAGGACCAGATAGGAAAAACCCAAATACGTCATTAAAAGAGGAATTTGCATACTCAGGAAACTCTTCAGAGCCAAAAATATAATTAAATACAATAGAATCACTTGCTGGAATAAAGTCAAATTCAATTACGCAAGCATCGTTTATGTTTGCTCCAGAAACCAAAGCAGCTAAATCAGGGTCAGAACCAGAGCCTGGCGATGCACCTGAAGATGAAGTAGATGTGTTAGGACCTGCAGCGGCTGATATTGCGCCTGTTGACATTACAATCCCTGACTTAAAAGGAAAATACTGATTATTAGGATTTCTAAAATATCCATAAGCACCATTATTTGCTGTTACATTAGAAGCTTGAACGCAACCATTTATCAAAGTGTCTTGAATTAATGTTGTAACAGGTATTCCACTTTGAGTAATAATTGGACTTGTTTGTGAAAACAAAAAAGATACACTAAAGATTAAAAATAAAGATAGTAATGCAGTTTTTTTCATAATATATATATTTTATATAAATTGTAAAGTTACAAAATGTTTTATAAATGCCACTAAAATATGACGGTTTTTTTCACATTTGGTTGTTTATTTTTAAATTTCATGTTAAATTTGCCAATAATTATGAAAAGATACCTAGCATTAGATATTGGACGAAAGCGAACTGGTATTGCTGTTACCGATACCGCTAGAATAATTTCATCTGCATTAGAAACTGAAGAAACACACAAGTTAGAAGAGTTTTTAAAAAAATATTTCGCTGAAAACGAAGTTGAAAAAATTATTGTAGGAATGCCAAAACAATTAAACAATCAACCATCTGAAGCGGTTAAATATATTGTACCTGTTTTAAATAGACTAAAAAAAGTTTTTAAAGAATATGAATTTATTGAAGTTGACGAAAGATTTACATCAAAAATGGCTTTTCAAACAATGATAGATGCAGGAAGTAAAAAACAACAAAGACAAGAAAAATCAATAATAGATAAAATTAGTGCTGCAATTATATTGCAATCATATTTAGATTCAGAAAATTATAAAAAGAAATGATATTACCAATATATTTATACGGACATCCAGTTTTAAGGAAAAAATCAGTTGATATTTCTAAAGATTATCCTGATTTAAAACAGCTTATTGAAAACATGTTTGAAACAATGTACAAAGCCGAAGGTATAGGTTTGGCTGCACCACAAATTGGAGAAAATATCAACCTTGTAGTAGTTGATGCAAGAGTTTTAGCAAAAGATAGACCTGAGCTTCAAGACTTTATACGTGTGTTTATAAATCCAAAAATAACATGTAATTCCGAGCAAAAAGTAACAGTAGAAGAAGGCTGTTTAAGCATTCCCAGTATTTATGAAAATGTAAATAGATGTGAAAGTTTGAATGTTGAATATTTTAATGAAAATTTCGAAAAAGTAACTGAAACTCTTGACGGACATAAAGCTATTGTGGTACAACATGAATTTGACCATCTTCAAGGAATTGTGTTTACTGATAGAATTTCCCCAATACGCCGAAAAATGCTACAAAAAAGATTAAATAATATTGCTAAAGGCAAGGTAGGAGTTTCATATAAAGTAAAAATCGCTTAATTAAAACTAAATATTATGAAAATTAAATGTTTTTTTATTCTGATAATTATTGTTGGCACATTGTTTTCTTGTGGCTCAAAAACAAAGTCTGATACAAAAAATGAAGATTTGAAAAATCAAATTGTAGAAAAAGAAAAGGAAACATACAGTTCTGATAGTCTTAATCTTGATTTGGCTAACGATTTGATAACTATGTATTTAGCATATGCTAATGAATTTCCTCAAGATAGCTTGGCTCCTGAATACCTTTTTAAAGCTGCTGAAATTAGTATGAATATTAACAAAGCTAAAAATTCAATTGATTATCTTACTGAAATTGAAAATAATTATAAAAACTATGATAAATATGTAGCCACTCTTTTTTTAAAAGCTTTTATTTTGGAAAACTATTTAAAGAATTTTGAAGATGCAGAAAAATATTATTCTATTGTAGTTGAACAATATCCCGAACATTCTTTAGCTCAAGATGCTGAAGCCGCTATATCTTTTTTAGGAATTGATGATGAGGAATTGATAAAAATGTTTCAACAGTCGATGTAGGCTCAAGCTATGTACGACATATTGATAACTAGCCTTCGTAAAAATCCATTTATAAGGATTGTAATTCCTTTTATCATAGGTATTGTAATAAGTATAAATTTTACTTTTTCTTCAGTTATTAGCTTATCAATTTTTGTTGCTTCTGCAATTGCTTTTGTAGTATTTGCATTGATAGAACGGAAATTTTCAAGAATTTGGATAAATGGAGTTCTTATAAATTTAATTTTCATCTCTTCGGGAATGTTTCTAACTCAATCGCTTAATGAAAAAGCTGTTGAAAGTTTAAGTTCAAATAAACAAGGCAATTTAATTGGCGTAATTAATAAAGAGCCAAAAATTATGGAAGCGTCAACAAAAGTTGAGCTAAATATAATTGCATTGAAAAGTCAAGACCAATGGTTAGAAACAAGTGGAAGTACAATTTTATACATTGAAAATAATGAAGATGTAAATAGTTTGAAAGTTGGAGATAAATTGATTTTTAGTCCTGATTTGCAAGAAATTGGAAATAAAGGCAATCCCGAAGAGTTTAATTATAAAAAATATTTGAGCTATAATTTAATTTTAAGTACTGATTATTTGAGTAGTTCTGAATGGAAAATCTTAAAAGAAAACAAAAATATAAAACTTCAACATAGGTTTTCAAGATTTAGAACTAAGCTAATAGATTTATTAAAAGCCAATAATTTACACGATGATGAATTGGCTGTGGTTTCAGCTCTTGCTTTAGGCTATCAGGATAATATAAGTTATGAATTGCGTCATGCTTATTCTTCGTCTGGAGCAATGCATATTTTGGCAGTTTCAGGAATGCATGTCGGAATTGTTTATGGAGTAATAACTTTTCTTTTATCTTTTTTAAAATCCAAAAAATTACGTATTCCTAAAATATTTTTATCAATAATATTGGTTTGGGCTTATGCTTTTTTAACAGGTTTGTCGCCTTCGGTTTCGCGTGCTGCACTTATGTTCTCAGTAGCTGCGTTAGGAAATATACAAAAGCATAAATCATCTTCACTAAATGCAATTGCTGCATCTGCATTTATTTTGCTTTTAATAAATCCATACAATTTACTTAATTTAGGATTTCAACTTTCATATATAGCGGTAATAGGAATAATTTTGCTTTACAAACCTATTTACGAAATAGTAAAACCAAAAAATAAAATAATTAATAGCATTTGGTCTATGACGGCAGTATCGCTTGCTGCTCAAATAGTTACAGCACCTTTAGGAATGTATTATTTTCATCAATTTTCAAATTATTTTTTAATAACAAATTATTTACTTATTCCAATTTCAACCATTGCTATTTGGTTGATTATTACACTTTTTGCTGTGTCATTTATTCCGTTTTTGTCTGCTTTTATTGCAAAAATTTTAGTCTATGTCATAAAAGCAATGAATTATTGTGCTTTGGGCATAGAAAGTCTGCCATTTTCGGTAACAAATGATATTTATATAAATTTACCTCAATTAATTTTGCTGTATTTAATTATAATTTTTGTTTTTCTGTTTTTCTTCCAAACTAAGCTATATCGACATTTGGTTTGTGCTATAAGTTTTATAATAATTTTTCTTACAATTGGCTTGTTTAAAGATATAGAAAGTTCTAAGCAAAAATATTTTATCGTTTATAATATGAATAAAAACACAGTTATAAATATTGTAAATGCTAAGAAAAATATAGTTTTTGCTTCCTTAGACGATGAACTTGAACAAAATATTGAATATACTGCCAAAAATAATTGGTTGAAAAAAGGTTTGGAACATCAAAAGTATGTTGATATAAGCTCCAAGAGTAATTTATTTTTAACAAATCTGCTTTCAATTTCAGATTCAGAAATTTTCTATAAAAATAACTTTATATATTTTTCAGGTTTAAGAATTTATGTCTTGAACGATAATTTTAAAATGTTGAAATCCGATGAGGAATTTAAAAAGTTAGATACTGATTATATTGTATTATCAAATAATCCAGAAATAAAATTATCTGAAATTGCTGAATTTTTTAATTTCGATGAAATTATAATTGACGCATCAAATTATAAAAATAAAACAGAAAAATGGATAGCCGAAAATAAAGACTTAAATTATAAATTATTTGATATTAGAGAACAGGGAGCTTTTGTTTTGAAAATAGAATGAAAAGAGGCTAATAAACATTTTTAAAATTCCTTAATTTTCCGTTCTTTGGACTTAAATTTTTTTGATGCAAAACACAAATAAAATATCACTTAGAGGCGTAAGAGTCAATAATTTAAAAAATATTGATGTGGAAATACCACACGATAAATTGGTTGTGATAACAGGTTTATCTGGTTCTGGTAAGTCGTCTTTAGCTTTTGATACAATTTTTGCAGAAGGGCAAAGACGCTATGTTGAAAGTTTATCATCTTATGCTCGCCAGTTTTTAGGTAGAATGAACAAGCCTGAAGTTGATTTTATTGATGGAATTCCGCCAGCTATTGCAATTCAACAAAAAGTAAATACACGAAATCCTCGCTCTACTGTTGGAACAAGCACAGAAATTTATGAATATTTAAAACTTTTATTTGCAAGAATAGGAAAAACCATTTCGCCAATTTCGGGGAAAGAAGTGAAAAAGCACAATGTTGCAGATGTTGTCGAGTTTATTGTTAATCAAGAAGATGGAACTAGAGTTTTGATTAGTTTTACTTACAAATTTAATTCAGAAATGAGTAAGACAGAACAACTTGCATTGCTCGAAAAACAAGGTTATGCAAGAGTTTACTGCAACGATAAACTTGTCAAAACTGAAGATGTATTAAATGAAAATTGCAAAGGAATTTCTAAAGAAATAGATATTATAATTGACCGTTTAGTTATTCGTAAAAATGATGATTTGTATGCAAGAATTGCTGATTCTGTTCAAACTGCTTTTTTTGAGGGAAATTATGAATGTAAAGTAATTATTTTAGGTGAAGACAAAAATAAAGTTTCAAAATTTTCTAATCATTTTGAAGCTGATGGAATTAAATTTGAAATTCCTCACGAGCATTTATTTAGTTTTAACAATCCTCTTGGTGCATGTCCGCTTTGCGAAGGCTTTGGTAAAATTCTTGGTATTGATGAAGATTTAGTTATTCCTAACAAAACTTTGTCGGTTTACGAAGGAGCTGTTGCTTGTTGGAAAGGCGATGTGATGCAACAATGGGAAAAAGAATTTATTTTACGGGCTGGCAAATTTAATTTTCCAATTCATCGTCCATATTATCAATTGAGCGAAAAAGAAAAAGATTTTTTATGGAATGGGAATGATGCGGTTTATGGAATAAATGATTTTTTTAGTTTTTTGGAATCTCAAAAGCATAAGATACAATATAGGGTTATGATTTCCAGATTTAGAGGGAAAACTAACTGTACAGAATGTAAAGGCAAAAGGCTTAAAAAAGAAGCTTTTTATGTAAAAATAAATAATCATTCCATTGGCGACCTTATAGATATGAGTTTTGAAGAATTAAAAGTTTTTTTCAAAAATTTAAAACTCTCAAAAGTAGAAAAGGAAACAGCTTCACGCTTACTTGAAGAAATTACTTTAAGAATAGATTCTGTGCTTGATGTGGGATTGCCGTATTTAACATTAAATCGTCTTTCTTCAACTCTTTCGGGTGGTGAATCGCAAAGAATTAATTTAGCTACAATTTTTGGTTCTGGTTTGGTAGGATCGCTTTATGTTTTAGACGAACCAAGTATTGGTCTTCATTCGCGGGATACACAAAGATTAATAAAAGTTTTAAAAAATTTACGCGACAGAGGAAATACAGTTGTTGTTGTTGAACATGATGAAGAAATAATTAGAGCTGCTGATTATATTATCGACATTGGTCCTTATGCTGGCGAAAATGGGGGTGAAGTGGTTTTTGCTGGAGATGTGAAAAAAATGTTGCAGTCAAGTAATACGCTTACTGCCAAGTATTTAAAAGGAGAATTAAAAAATCCAATTCGCGAAAAACCTAGTCAGTGGAGAAATTATATTGAAATTATTGGAGCCAGACATAATAATTTAAAAAATATTAACGTCAAATTTCCTCTTGGTGTAATTACTGTCGTAACTGGTGTAAGCGGTTCTGGAAAGTCTAGTTTAGTAAAAGGAATTTTATATCCAGCTTTAAAAAAACAATTGGGGCATTTTGCTGATAGAACCGGAGAGCATGAAAGTCTTGCTGGCGATTACAAACTTTGTAGCGATATAGAATATGTTGACCAAAATCCAATCGGAAAGTCATCGCGTTCAAATCCAGCAACTTACATAAAAGCTTATGATGAAATTCGTAAACTTTTTGCAGAACAACGTCATGCTAAAGCAAATGGATATAAAGCTTCACACTTTTCTTTTAATGTTGCTGGTGGACGTTGTGAAACTTGTCTCGGTGAAGGCGAAATTACTGTCGGAATGCAGTTTATGGCTGATGTCCATTTAGTTTGCGATGCTTGTAATGGAAAAAAATTTAAAGAAGATATTTTAGAAGTAAAATATAAGGGCAAAAATATTTATGATATTTTAGAAATGCCTATTAGTGAAGCTGTTGAGTTTTTTGGCTCGGAAAATAAAGCTACAGAAAAGAAAATTGCAAGTTTATTACAAAATTATTTAGATGTTGGCTTAGGCTATGTAAAACTTGGACAATCTTCTAATACCTTGAGTGGTGGCGAAAGTCAAAGAATAAAACTTGCAAGTTATTTAAGTATGGAAAAAGCAAATCCAACAATTTTTGTTTTTGACGAACCAACTACTGGGCTTCATTTTTATGATATTGGAAAACTTTTATTAGCTTTTGAAAAAATGCGAGCCAAAGGGCATACTCTTATTATTGTGGAACATAATCCAGAAGTGATTAGGTTTGCTGATTGGATAATTGATTTAGGTCCAGAGGGTGGCGATAAAGGTGGTGAAATAGTTTTTGAAGGAACACCAGAAGACTTGAAACTTTCGGGAACTTATACAGGAAAAAGTTTAGCAAAATAATTTATCTCAATAATGTAACATTTCCTTTATGAGAATATTCTTCGCCATTCAAACAGCGAGCGCGTAAAAAGTAAACATAGACATCGCTTGTTAGTTGCTCACCTCTATATGTTCCGTCCCAACCTTTTGTCCATATTTCGTCTGTTTGGAAAACAATATTTCCCCAACGATCATAAACTACAAAAAATACTTCTGTAACTAAACCATATGGGTAGTAAGGTTTGAAATAGTCGTTTTTGCCATCGTTATTTGGAGTAAACGCATTTGGAACGTAAATATAAGGATCGCCACAAATAACTTCTTTCACATAAATTTTTATAGAATCTCTAATCCTACAACCATGCAAATCGGTAAATTTAACATAAAACATTGTTGTATCATCAGGTGTAGCAATAGGATTAGAAATTTCTATATTAGATAAAAATTTTGAATAATCCCATAAATAATACCCTGAACTTGATGAAAGTGCAAGTAAATTTACAGATTGTCCGCGATAAATAATTGTATCACTTGCAGCAACAGATAAATCAGGAATATAATCTTGGTTTATTATTGTGAAATTCCTAGTTAATGAACAATTGTTTTTATCTTTTATAGTTAGTTCATACTCATCTTCGCATAAGTTTTCAATATTTGCTTTTTGCGAACCATTTGACCACGAATAATAGTAAGGTGGCGTGCCTCCAATCAATTCTGTATGAATACTGCCATTACAAACACCTGTACACAGCATATTTGTTACGATATTATTCATTTCTAATAAAGGTGGTTGAGTTAATTCAATTTCACTAACAGTTTTACAATTATTATAATCTAAAACAGTAACTTGATAAATTCCTGCAGAAACATTATCTAAAGATGTTTGTGTACTTCCTTGGCTCCAGTTGTATGAATGAGGATATGTGCCACCAATTGCAGAAGCTGAGACAGAACCAGTTTCACCAAAGCATTTTATTTCTTCGCTTATTTGTGTTGTTACCAGTAACTCTGGAGGTTCATATATGTATTGATATTGATGAGTTACACAATTGTTGGCATCAATTACTGTTAATGTATAAACTCCTTGGCAAAGTTCAGTAATGGAAGTACTCGTAGAATCATTTGACCATAAATACGAATAGGGTGGAGTTCCCAAACTAACGCTGGCGTGAATTTCTCCATCGCAAAATCCATAGCATGAAATATGAACAACATTACTTAAACTTGAAGTTAAATCTGAAGGAGAAGACATAAAAACAGAATCAACTCTTTGGCAACCATTATTATCTGTTATTGTAACATAATTTTGTCCTGTAAAACAAGTGTTGTTAGTTGCATTACTTCCGCCTCCATTCGACCAAGAATATGTGTATGGAGTTGTGCCTCCTGTTGGATATACTGTTGCAGAACCATAACCAATTCCATCGCAAACGGGGTGTTGGACACTAGTAAAACTTGCTAAAAGTTGTGGAGGTTGGTTTATAGTAACAGAAGTTTCAGAAGTACAATTGTTTCCATCAGTAACAGTAACTGTATAAGTTCCTGCACATAAATTTGAAGCAGTTTCATTTTGACTTGGATTTCCACTCCATGCGTAAGAATAAGGAGCAATTCCATTAGCTGAAACTGTCGCTGTTCCAAGACAATTTCCAAAGCAAGGATTGTGAGTTAAGTCTGGAGGAGACCAAGAAATATTGTCAATGTCAACATAAACAGAGTTTGTTGTAGTACAACCCATTTGATTTGTGATTGTAACAGTGTATGTAGTTGGTGTAGTTGGCTTAACTAAAGGCGAGTTTGTATTTGCTCCACTAATAATTGTAGAACTTGGTTGCCAGCTATAAGTTAAAATATCAGATGGTTTATTGTTTGTTATTGTTAAGTGAGTTTCATCGCCAGGACATAAAATCTGATCAGGAACAATAGAATAATTGAATTGATGAACGTTAACATTTACACTTTCTATTAAAAAAGTATTGCAAACATCTTCTTTGACTCTAACGTAGTAGGTTGTGTTTTGACTTGGGCTTACGGTTAGATTTTGTGAATTTGATAAAATTGAGTTAAAACTTGTACTTGTTGACCACGCCCAGCTATCTACGTCTCCAGTTGATGTGGCATGTAAATGAGCAGTTCCTCCTGGACAAATTGTTGTATCTGCAGATGCGTATAAATCAATATCGGGTTCATAAATAGAAACAGTTTGTATTAAAGAATCAACGCAAATTCCTGTTGCTATCAATATATACTCTGTTGTTTCAGTTGGTGTTGCTACTGGATTTTTAATTGTTGTATTATTCAAATTAGAGCCTTGAACCCATGAAAAAGTGGTTCCTGCTGGATAATTTCCCTCAGGACCAATAACAATACTTTGTCCGGGACAAATTTCTAAATCAGGCAAAGTAGAAAGCCCAGGTTCTATTACAGAAAATGTTCTTTGTATAGTGTCGTAAAAGTTGCAACTTAATGGGTCTCCAACAATTAAAGTTACAGTATATTCTCCTCCAACTGTATAAGTGTGATTTGGATTTAGAGCAGTGCTTGTTGGCGAACCGTCTCCAAAATCCCATAAAAAACTAGTTCCTTGCGAAGTGTTTTGAAAATTTACAGTATAAGGAGCACAGCCAGCAGGAATAGGATCGAAGCTAGCGTCAGCTAAGTTTTCTATAATTCTTATTTTAAAAACTGCGTTATTACAATTTGAAGAATTATTTGTAGAAGACCAAACTCCGGGATTAGGTGCCGTTGGAAATTGTTGGCAAGCACCACAACTTGAGCATACGGATTGAATAATATGTCCTTTTTTATCAAAACGACTTGTGCCACCGTCAACATGGTCGTGTCCAGAATACGAACATCCATCATAATGCAATTCGCCAAAAAAGCTTGCATATTCTAATTCCGAAGCGTCTTCGCTTAAAACCATAACATAAAAATCTTGTCCATCTGTTTCGGTTTGGATAGCATCAGCAGTTATTTCCATTCCTTTAGTTCCATAATCATCTTCCCAAGCAAACGTATCCCATTGAGCATTATAAGGCGAAGAAACCCATTCTCTGCCACAGCCAGTTAAATAAATACGGTTGCAAATATCAACCGCAAAAGCTGTAATTGAAATATTTGGTCGTCCATTATCTGTTCCAAAGCGAGTTGACCAAACCAAAGAACTTAAATTTGAATTAAATTTGCTTATAAATTGTCCACTATTTGGGTGATTATATGTAGCATTATAAACTAGAGCATTTGCAGGAGCTTTTGTGAGCCCAGTAATAAAAATATGTCCAAATTTATCAGACCTTACAAAATAAGCATTGTCAAAAGCAGAAGAGCCAAAATATGATGAAGCTAAGAGCGTATTTCCCATATTGTTTAATTTTGAAACAAAAGCATCGGTTGAACCGCCATTATGGGAAGTGTTATAAGCACCACTAGTAACAGGGAAATTATGTGAAACAGTAGCACCTGTAACTAAAACATCTTCGTTAGGACTTAAATCCATACTAAAAATAGCGTCATCTTCGTTTCCACCCAAATATGAACTCCAAATCAATTGACTTAAATCTGGATTGAGTTTAAAAACAATTCCATCTTGTTTTCCACCGCTTGTAGTCTGATATCCAGGATTTATTCCGCTAGGAAAGTCTGTTGAGAAAGTATTTGTGCCTACATAGACATTATTTTTACCATCAACAATAACTTCGCCTCTTGCTCCGTCAGCATAATTATAATAAAGCGAGTCGTTTCCGTGCATTAACACATAGTGTATTGCCATGTGTGGTTTAAAATTTAATCCATCATTACCACTGCCACCTACGTAAGTGCTAGCAAGTAATTGAGTTCCATCTTCGCTAAGTTTTGTAACGAAAATATCAACTCCATTATTAAAGCCAATAACATTATCATAAACTACACTGTCGCCTCCTGCGAATGTGGTCTGAAAAGCATTTGTACTCACAGGAAAATCATCGGCACCAGTAGTTCCCATAATTACGAGTTCATTTTCTTCAGTAACAATCAGACTGTGAGGCATTTCTTGTCCATTAGACCCACCAAGATAAGTTGCATAAAGGCGTTGAGTTCCATTTGCATTATATTTAATAATTCCAACATCACAACCATTTGCATAAAAAGAACTACCAGCAATTGGTGCTGTACCACCTGCAAAATTTATTTGATATGCACCTGTACTTGTTGGATAGCCTATGTCAAAAACAATCCCGCCAGAATAAACATTGTCGTTATAGTCCCAAGTTGCGGTAAATCCCCAATTATCACCTGTAGAACCTGTATATGTTGAAAAAACTAAAGATGGATCAATTATTAAATCACGAGAATTATCAAAACCATTAGGAAAAGAGAAACTAAGTTTATTTTTCTTTAATTTGTAATTACAACGAATAGGTATTTTTTCGCCATCGAAAATTTGATAAGCAAAAGGCTGTAACTCAATGACTTCATTTACACTTGTTGTAACTACCAATTGATTGTCTTTAATCTTGATATTATCAACACCTTCATATTCTAATATTATGTCTTTGTAATTTCCAGAAGGCTTTACGATGAAGTCATATTTAACGCCTTTTTCATGAGTATAGTACAATAAATCAATTTGATTATAAATGTCTGTGTATAAGACTTTTTCGTATAGTTTTACATTTGAAGCCCAGTTTTTGGGATTATTACCAATAAAGTAATTTACATAATCTAATTGTGGATTTTGAGCTTGAATTTGCGGATTTTTATTTGCTCCTACAAAATGTACTTTATAAGCGTGTGCATCTTTTAATAAATTGTTGTTGTGTTCTTCGCAACCATGATGAGCGTGAGAATGAGCCATACTATGTGGGTCGGTTAAAGCCCAAGTTACACAATTTTCTTCAAGAAAAAGAGCAGCTTCGTTTAATCTAAGTTTATATAAAACTTTCTCGTTCCATTGTCCTTTGTTTTCTACATAATTTAATTGTGAAAATGCTGAGCAGAAAACAGCAACAAAAAAACAAGTTAAAAATATTCTATAAAAAATCCTCTTTATCATAAGAAAAACAATATTTTATAAAAATAATGTTTTATTTTTTAATAGACAAATATTTTTTGCAAAACCTTATAAAATATTTTCTTAACTAAGTTTTTTATAAGTATTAATAATCTCGTTTTTAAAGTTAAAATCTTTGATAGCAAAGAAATCAGGAGTTTTAAGACTTTCTGAATTATAAATAATTTCTTTGCCTGTTTGAAAAGAGAAAATATTTCCACCTGCAGCTTTTAATACTGCATGTCCAGCGGCAATATCCCATTCGTTAATTTGTCCTATTCGAAGATAAATGTTTGCAGAATTGCTTGCAACAGCACATAACTTTAATGAGCTTCCAACATTTCTACATTCGCTTTCTGGAAATTTTTCTTTAAAAGTATTTACAAAGCTTGTAGTGTTTGAGTTCAAGTGTGATTTGCTTATAACAAATTTTGGAATTTCGATCTTGTGATCTAATGTAATATTTTCAATTTTGTTTGTTAATGTATTTATTTTTACAGAATTAGAATTTACATTTCCATAATATAATTCTGATTTAGCAGGAGCAAATACAACGCCTTCTACTACTTTGTTTTCACAAACTAAAGCAATGTTTATAGTGTATTCGTCTTCGCCTTTTACAAATTGCTTAGTACCGTCTAACGGGTCAATTATCCAAAATTTTTTAAGATCTTTTCTGTCTTGGTAACTTAAATTTTCTATCTCTTCGCTAATAATGGCGATATTAGTTTTTTTTAAGCCTTCAATAATAATTTTGTTTGCTGAAATATCTGCTATCGTAACAGGCGAATTGTCTGCTTTTAGATTTACATCAAAATTTTTTCTAAAATATTTTAAAGTTTCTTTTCCTGCTTTAATTGCTAATTCAATAAGTAAATTTTTATTTTCTTGAATTTGCATATTTTACGAATTTCTTACAACATTTGCAGACGAAGCCTGAGCAAGTGGAGTTACCAAAATATCGTTAATGTTTACGTGTTTTGGTCGATTAGCTACAAATAAAATAATTTCGGCAATATCTTCGGCGTACAATGGTGTGAGTCCATCATATACTTTATCTGCTCTTTCCTTATCGCCATGGAAACGGACAGTTGAAAATTCTGTATCCACCATTCCAGGAGCTATTTGTGTAACTTTTATTTTATATGGAAGCATATCTATACGCATAGCTTTGCTTAAAGCATCAACAGCGTGTTTTGTTGCACAATATACATTTCCGTTGGGATATACTTCTTTGCCAGCAATAGAACCAATGTTAATAATATGTCCAGATTTTTGCTCTATCATTAAAGGAGCAACTTTTAAAGTTAAATACAAAAGTCCTTTAATATTGGTGTCTATCATTGTTTCCCAATCTTGTAAATCACCAGTTTGAATAGTGCTTAATCCCATTGCTAAGCCAGCGTTATTTATTAGTAAATCAATTTTCTTAAAATCTTCGGGTAAACTGTCAATAGCTTTGCAAACTTCATCATTAGAGCGAATATCGAAATTTAGGCAAAATACTTTTGCATTTGATTTTGCTTCGATTTCAGATTTTAAATCATCTAATCTTTGTTTGCGTCTTCCTGTTAAAATTAAATTGTATCCGTTTTCAGACAATAATAGTGCTGTGGCTTTTCCAATTCCAGATGTAGCACCAGATATTAAAGCAGTTTTTTTCATTTTTATAAGTTTGAAAATTATTTATTTAAAAATCTTTTTGCAGCAACATATTCGTGGGGACTGATAAAAGTTCTTGTATCAGGCATTACGCTATAACCTTTACCTTCGGGATTGTATTTTTCGAAAAGTGTAATGATTTTACCTGCAAATTCTTCTACAGAATCTGTTCTCATGTAATTAAATTCGGGAAGATTTATTGTTTGGTCATTTTTAAAATTATAGCAGGTTTTACTTTGTTCGGTAGTTAAAGTTATTTGCCCCCAATTGTCAAAAAATTTACTTGTATTTTTCAACATCAAAGTAAAATAGTCATTATGATTTACATTCAAATAAATAGAATTAATAAAGCCTATGTTCTCTTTTTTGCAAAGTGTTGCAAATTTTTCAATCCAATACCAATATTTTGGATTATCTTGATGAATAAATGGAAATAAATCACAACTTAAATTATAATCGCAATGTCCAAATGCAATATTTTTAAATCTAGGGTCTTTAAACTTTATTATTTCTTCTAAATTATTAAAAGCCTCATTACTTTCGATAATTGGAATAACTTCATCGTAGCGAATGTCTTCTGTTGATTCTAAAAATGTTTTTAAAACTTCAACAGACGAACAATTAGATAAAAATATGCAACGAATTTTTATGTTTCCTAAACTTCTTATTGCTTCAATATCATCGAAATATCGATTTGTGCCGTATTCATTAATTCTAAATCCTAACCAAGTTTTTAAAATTTTAACTTTAAATTTATTTAAAAACTTCAAAACTTTTTCTCTATGGTCTGATTTATAGCGATTAGAATCATTGGTTTTAAAATCTAAAACGCTATCTTCGAAATCAAAACATGAAACTGTGTTTATTTCAGTTAATGAACGATGAAATTCAACAAAAGAGTCTTCTCTAAATTTAACAAACTGATATGAAGTAATCATAAGCTCAAAATATTATTTATCCCACTTAGTCATGTTATAAGAACTTTGATAATATAATCTGAAAATTCGTTTTAACATTTTTATTAAAATTCTGTTACAAAAGTACAAAAAAATCTAAAATTTAGAAAGTAAACTTAGAAAAATCTTAATTTTAAGTACTTTAAAGAAGTTAAGTATTTGATTGTATTGTGTTTAATTTATTTGTGAATCAACAAATTCAGCAAGTTGTCCTAAACAATAAACATAGCTTCCATACTCATTATCGTACCAGCCTAATATTTTTGCATGAGTTACAGGCAAGTTTACAGCATTAGCTTCTTTAATCCCTGCTTGTAACAAAGTTTCAGGATGTAGTTGCAAAAATCCTGTTCTGGTGTGCAATTCATTTCCTTCAATAATTACAGCAGCATTTAGTCCCATTAAATCTGTAGAAACATTTTGAAGGTCAGAGAAGTATAAAAGATTTTTTTGAGCGCCAGCAGCAGCGGTTTTGTAAATATCTTTTATGTATTGAGCATTTATGAATGGCATTGACAATTCGTTTAAGCGTGAAGTAAAGGTAATGTTTAGCGAAATAAGCGAAACTGTTGGTGTAGGAATACGAATAGAGTCAGCCATAAATCCAAAACTAGTTGCTTGTGGTATTACTCTTTCTAAAGTTTTTGCAGCACCTGTAGAACTTAAAATAATATTGTTGAGTACAGATCTGTTTTTTCTCAAATCAGAGGTGCCTGTAGCAGGAACAGAATCTAAAACACTTTGTGTATTAGTAGCTGCGTGTACAGTTGTCATACTAGCAGTTAAAACTCTTTTAGTTTCTTCATCTTCTAAAAGTGGTTTTACCATATGAGCCAAACCTGTTGTTGTACAACTAGCAGCAGAAATAATATGGTGTTTTTCAGCATCAAAACTATTGTGGTTAATTCCATAAATAAGAGTTGGATACTCGTCAGGGTTGTCTAATGCTATGTTTTTAATTTTAAATGGCGCACTGGCAATAACTTTTAAAGCTCCAGCTTCTATATGACCAGCAATGCTTCCTTTAGGGTCGTTTGCAGGTACAGTTGGGTCTAAAAACTTTCCAGTACAATCAACAACAACTTTAACCCCTGCTTCTCTCCATTTTATGTCCTTAGGATTTCTATCTGTATATAAAAATCTGACAGAAAAACCATCAATGCTTATCAAACCTGCGTCTCTATCAACAATTTTGATTTCAACTTTCTTGCCACTATGACCATATAGGAAATTATCCAATCTACCGTAAGTGGTGTCTGAGCTTATAACCTGAATTAAGTCTTCAAACTTTTTTCCCACTTCTCTTCCTACATTAATTACAATACCGTCAAAATACCTTTTTGACAAATGATACCATAAGGTAAGTTTACCGATTCTACCTAAACCGTTAATTCCTAGTGTTTTTTTGTTAGTGATTTGTAACATAATTTTTTCTTTTAAAGTTAAAATAAATTTTGAGTTTTCAAAGGATAATTGCCTTTATATACATTTCCTTTAATTCCATCTATAGCAATTAAATCAAGCGAACGAAATTCAACATCTCTAATAACTGCTTTTTTCTCATTTTCATAAACAAGCATGTCGGCACAATTTACCACACAAACTTTACCTAAACCTCCAGCTGTTACAGCAGCGTGTGATGTTGCACCGCCTTTACCAGTTAATAAACCTTCGCATTCGAAAATTAATTCAATATCATCAGGAACTGTGTCGGGTCTAACTAACATTGCATTGTCTTCGGGGTATTTTTCTTTAAGCAATTTTAAATCTTTCAAATCAAAGACAACCCTTCCATTCAACACACGATTTCCAATTCCAATGCCTGTTCCAACTAATTCCATGTTTTTTTCTAGCGTAGCAAAGACTTCTACTTTGTCTTGCTTGTTTATTATCATGCTTCTTGTTTGAAGTATATAAAGGTCTTCTGGTTCTGTATGTTCAAAAGTAAATTCAATTTCTTGATGTGCAAAGCCATGATTTTCAATCAGGTCGTAAGAAATTTCTTTTAGTTTATTGTAAATTTTTGGAAATCCACTTTCTAAAGATATTGGACTATTATGATAGTATCTTTTTCTTTGGTTTTCGCTTATTGGCAATGTGTTGATTAATCCAGCAACAATATCTTCGCCTTGACTTAAGAAAGAAAAATCGCCTGTTAAATTAATGCCAGGAATATTATCTTGTGTGTCGTGAGTGAAGAGTACACCAGAGCCAGATTCTTTATGAAGGTTACCAAAAATCATTTGTTGAATTATCACTGCTGTTCCCCATTCATCGGCAATTTGCATATGTTCTCGATATACTTTTGCTCTTGCAGAGTCCCAACTGTTAAAAACAGAAAGAACAGCTTGCATAATTTGTTTAAATGGATCTGACTCGAAAGTAATATTGTTATCTTCTAAATGTTTTTTATATGCAAAAGCAATCTCTCTCATGATTTTTGGATTGAAATCAATTTTTCTTTGAATATCATACTTAGTTTTGTATTCTAACATTATGTTATCAAAGTCATTCCTATCTAATCCATACGCCATTCCCCAAGTTTGTAGCAATCGGCGGTAGCAATCCCATGATGTCCAAGGATAGTTGTCTTTTTTGCTTAGAGCTTCGGTAATTTCGTCATTCATGCCCACATTTAAAAAAGTATTCATTGCACCGGGCATGCTGATTGCAGCTCCAGATCTTACGCTCATCAATAATGGTTTTTCGGGATTACCATACTCCAAGCCTGTAAGTCGCTCTAATTCCGAAATGTGGTATCTAATCAAATTTTCAATTTCGTCGTATAATGATTGGATTTTCATTATTGAGTTTAGTCGCCTAAATACTTCGGTAGTAATAACAAAACCTGGTGGAACAGGAAAATCGTTGAGATATAATTTTTTTAAATAATAAGCTTTAGAACCAAGAAAAACTTGATTGTCTATCTCAAGTGTTTCGCGATAAATTGGACTAATAACACTATCAGGATTATACGACATTATATTTTGGACCTCTACATCAGATAAAGTATCAGCCATTTTTCTTAATTTATTAAGTACTCGCCCAATAAACGCATCTAAAGACTGAACAAGAAATGCTGAAGAAAGTAAGTCTCTATAAAATACTTCTGAATGTTGTATGATTAATTTGCGTACTGTATGTTTGTTTTTTCTGTCTTCTTTATCAAGATATGATGGTATAATAACTGGTAATTGATTTTCGTATGGACGTATAAAATAATTGTTGATTATTTCTTTTAGGTTTTTTTCCATGAATTGGAAAATGTTGATGTATTGGCGAATAGTAAAACTTTCGGAACTTAAACTATACTGAAGCATTTTTAAGTTAGAATCTAATCCTTGGTCATAAATTCCATCAAGGGTTAAACCTTCTCTAATAAGTTGTAGTACTAAAAAAACATCTTTTAGTGTTCGTGCAGTAAAGTAGTCGGTTTTTATTTCGTCTAAAATTCTATCCACTAACGAAGAGGCAATTTGCTCTAAGCGGAAAGTAAGTCCCATTGCTTCAAATTTCTCTTCGTGATATTGTCCATACATAGACGGAATACCAAAAGCTATATGACGTTTGTAATAAATGTTTTCCCAAGCTTCACTTTGTTTTTCATCAAGAATTCTATCATTCAAAATTTTCATAATAGAATAGATAGTTTTCAAAGCTTCAAAATGATTTCCAGCTTCAATATATTCGAGCAAAGAATTGATAGTGTCTTGTTCTATATAATGATATTTGCTTAATAAAGCACCTAAGTTGTTGGTGGAAAATAAATATTTTTCCCTTAATAAATGATATAATTCTATCATTAAAGCTACACGCTGACAATCTTTGCAGTCTGGGTCAGGAAAACTATTCAAATGAGCTTGTAAACTATTTTTATCAAGATTAATTAGTTCTTCTAGGCTGCTGTTGTTTAATTTGCAAAGTTTTACTAAAACCTTATGAACTCCATCAACCCATTGCCCATCAGGATCTATTGTTACAAAAACATTCTCAGGAACAATTGATTCTAATAAACTCTTATCTTTAGTGTACCAAAATTTAATAATTTCTAAAGTAATATCAATATGAGAGTTGCTGCCCTCGGTATGAATTTGCTTTCTTAAAAAATGAATTAGCTTGTCGTTACGATTTGTTAGTTCATCAACAACTGTTGTAACATCTCTAAGTTGACCTTCGGCACCAATTTCATTAAAATAAACAGGGTATATTCTAAGTAATTGTTTGACTTGCTTATAGATAGGCGAAATGTTGGAGTTTAAAAATTTACTAATATCTTTTTGGAAAAGGTCGGTGTCGAAAATGAAAATACCTCCTATACGTAAATTAATTATAAGCGATGAAAGTAGTTTTTTCATCGTAAATGGGTCGTAAGCAATAAGTTCTTGCCAAACGCGTATGTTTTTTATGTGGTTTGGATTAACTTTAAGTTCCCAATCGTTTGTTAAATAAGCAACACCAGGATTTATAAAGCCAAATAAAATGGTTTTTTCTTCAAAATAATGTATTAATTCTTTGTTTTTTGTATTTATGATTTCTTTACCCAAAGTTAAAATGGAATCTAAGATAAAACTAGTATTGCTATATTTAAAATCAGCAAATAAAGAATATAAAATATCTATGGAATTAATACATTGAGTAGTGCTACATTCGCTACTAATTCTTTTAATGGCTTTGTTTAAATCTACTAAAATATAATCTCTGTGGAATATTGTTCCAGGTAGATGAAGTAAAAAGAAAATATAAACAAATTGGTCTGTAGCTTCTTCAAAATCAACTATTCTATTTCGTAAAGATTCTATAATTTCAGAAAAAGTAAAGCTGTATTTTATCAGTTCATTATAATCATTGGCTTGATTTAGTTTTTCTTTATAATAATTATAAAATTTTTTACCAATCTCATAAATAGTTGATGAATAGTCTTTTGAGAACTTGTTTTTTACACTTTCATACCATTCTTCAATTTTAGTTGTGCTTTCCCAAAATTCAACATTGTTGAGTAAAAGTTGTTTAGTGAAATTAAAAACTAGCTCTTTACTACTTTCGTTATCTACAGCTTTTTTTAAACAGGTTCTAAAAAATGAAATATTACTTAGGTAAGCAAATAAGTTGCTTTCCATTTCTTCGTCAAGAATTTTTATAAAATGTTCAATTCCATTTTTTAATGATTTTATATCATCAAAATTATTTGAGAAAAATTGCAGATAATTTTGAACAATAGATTTAGTGTATTTATCACTTATGTTTTTTTCTAATAAATCTCTAAAAATATCAAACAGAACATCATAAACTTTTTCTTTTTCGTCTAACTCTTTATAAACCCAAAACTCATCGTTTAAAATTTTAACAAGTCCGTCAACAATGATTTTGCTATTAAAATATGGGTGATTAAGTTCTTTTAAAAAATCTGAAGTGCGCTGATTGATGCCGTAATAATTTTTAGAAAGCGACAAAAACCAAAGTTGTTTTTCGGGAATTTCAACTTTAATCTTTTGTGTTTCCGAAAGATTTACCTCAAGAGCTTTTGAATTAATTTCCTGTTTCATAAATTTGAAATATATTTTACTAAGTCCACAATACGAGCAGAATACCCAGTTTCGTTATCGTACCAAGCAACAATTTGAATAAAATTATCTCCTATAACTCGTGTTAGTTGAGAATCAAAAACTGCTGAGTGTTTGTTTCCTTGAATATCGCTACTAACAATAGGGTCTTCTGTATATTCTAAATATTTTTTTAAATCTCCTTGTGATTCTTTCAAAAAAGCTGAATTAATAGCTTCTACGTCAACTTTTTTATTTAATTGTGCAGTAAGTTCCACAAAAGAACAATCTGCTACCGGTACTCTAGTTGCAAAACCATCAAAACGATTTGCTAATTCTGGATATAAAAGGGTAGTAGCTTTAATTGCCGAGCTAGTTGTAGGAATAATATTATTCATTGCCGACCTTGCTCTACGCATGTCTTTGTGAAATCCATCTTGAAGATTTTGGTTATTTGTAAAAGGATGTACAGTATTCATAAAGGCACTTTTTACGCCAAAATGTCTGAATAAAACTTCAAACACCATTGCAACGCAGTTTGTAGTACACGATAAGTTAGAAATTATTTTATCATCATTGCTTATGTTTTGCTGGTTTATGCCCATTACAACAGTTCGTTTGATAGACGAATCTTCACCTGGCGAGCTTAAAATTACTTTTTCAGCTCCCATTTGCAAATGCCCTTGAAGACTTGTTGCTGTTTTAAATTTACCACTCGAATCCACAACAATATTAACTTTATTATCTTTCCATGGAATTTGAGAAGGACTAGTAAAATTTGTAACAACTATTTTCTTTCCGTTAACAGTGATAAAATCATCACCATGCCCAATTTCTGCATCAAACTGCCCATGTGAACTATCGTATTTTAAAAGATGAGCAATCATTTTAGCTGACATAGGGTCGTTTATTTGAACTAAATCAAAACTATTGTCGCTTAATAGCATTCGGCAAACTATTTTTCCTATCCTACCGAAACCATTTACTCCTAATCGTATTACTTCCTTTTTCATAAAAATTTTTTAAACGACTCAGACCAATAATGTGTATTTCATATAAAATTCTTTATAATGAAATTTTTTGCAAATATAATAATAAATAACGTGAGTTCGATGTAAGAAACTAAAAAAAA
>Ga0209606_1000543_pt1 | contig 55511 bp, 62 predicted proteins | sample AD_UKC057_MetaG_FD_184412 | JGI IMG/M metagenome (GOLD analysis project Ga0209606, IMG submission 184412) | Active sludge microbial communities of municipal wastewater-treating anaerobic digesters from USA - AD_UKC057_MetaG (SPAdes) (version 2) | ecosystem: Engineered > Bioreactor > Anaerobic >... | reverse complement strand
ACAGAAAAGCTACCCCGGGGATAACAGAGTCGTCGCCGGCAAGAGCACATATCGACCCGGCGGCTTGCTACCTCGATGTCGGTTCTTTCCATCCTGGCTGTGCAGCAGCAGCCAAGGGTGAGGTTGTTCGCCTATTAAAGGGGATCGTGAGCTGGGTTTAGACCGTCGTGAGACAGGTCGGTTACTATCTAATAGGAGTGTCAGGAGTCTGAGGGTAAGAATGAAATAGTACGAGAGGAACTTTCATTCGGCGCCTCTAGTCGATCGGTTGTCCGACAGGGCAGTGCCGAGCAGCCACGCGCCAAGGGATAAAAGCTGAAAGCATCTAAGCTTGAAACCCGGCCTAAAAAGAGACTCCGTTACAGGACATGAGTAAAAGACTCGTTTGATAGGCTCGGGATGTACGCACGAAGGCAACGACGTGTTCAGTCCGCGAGTACTAACGTCCAAACACCCCAGTGCTCCACCAGTCAAACCCAGACGAAATTCTGAGTGCAAACCTTTTAGCCTGTGCTAACCCTATCAAATAGGGTATCACGGGATACTTACACAGCCTTGCCAAGGTGGCGGAGCGGCTACGCGGTTGACTGCAGATCAACTACACTCCGGTTCAAATCCGGACCTTGGCTTTGGGTAATAGCGGCCATAGCAGTCGGGACACACCTGGACCCATTCCGAACCCAGCAGTTAAGCCGACTCACGTAGTATGCGGTACTGAGGTACGCGAGTCCTTGGGAACCATACCACGCTGCTATTACCCTTCTTAGCATCGAAAATCAGATTGTTTTTCTTGTATTGTTGTTGTAACGAGCGGATGCTCTGTTCCACGATATTCTGTGTATTCCGGGATCGTGACCCGGCGTGGAGGTTTCTTCCTGTATTCTTTGAGAGTTCGGTTTGTGCATACTAACTTGTACACAAACAGGGTCCCGGGAGTTTGTGTATCAACATATGAGAAATATGATACACGAACGTGTGTAGTGATCACGAGAGGCTACGGGCTTAGTCGTAACGGCGATATCTCTTGTGTGCTTGTTCAATCGTCATCAGATCAAGCACCAGTACCGTGTTTTCTTCCTTGACGATCTTGAAGATGATGGGGTAACTCCGCCCGATGTGCATCCGGTACATCCGGCTCGCTGGAAACAGGCACTCAACATCGGATACGGCATGCGGATCCTTTAATCCCCGTATACGGTCGAATATCTGCTCCCTGACATGAGCGGGATACTTTTTGAGAGTCTTGATAACTCCTCTTGCAACCTGTACATCCAAGAGACATCACGGACCCTGGCTTATTGCAGCAGAAAAAACTCCGTCATGGGCTGTTTCACAATTCTTTGATGTCCAGTTCCCGTGCAGCCTCGTCCAGGCTGACGAAGTCACCGCTCTTTTCGATCTCTTCAAGGTGCTTTTGGAAATCATGCTCCTCTTTCAAGGCGATCATTTCCTCGAGCAGACTGTCATACGTCTGGCCCGGACGCTTCAATTTAGAGAGTGATTCCCAGATTTCGGGTGTGACGGGAATCCTTTTGGTTGCACCCTCGCTTGTCATTCGCTCCTCTCCTCCTCATTGTCATTCAGAATATCGACCCTGATTTCTGCTCCAGGTCGCGGAAGGGAATCCTTTTTTGTCCATATTCCTCTGAACGTACAGGACTAACCGCACTGTAAGCACTTACAGTGTTGTCAGTGGAGGGGTATAAAGATGATGCCGGGATCACATCTGGATTTTACCTCCGATCCGTTGCGGTAAGAGAAGTCGGGAAACATCCCGGTGAACTGACATGGTAAGATTTGCAGCCTGGCCAATGGATAGCGAAGAAGGGATGGCAACCGGTCAGGTTGGGAAGCCTGATGGATCTTTTCCGAGGGCTCATTGAAGTGTTCTCCCACAGTTCATCGTTCTTCATCGGCAGTTCTCTGAACAAACTGATTCCTTGCATCCTATGACCTTTCATTACCAAATGACGAACGGGACGGTTCAAAAAATTTATCCTCTCTTCTGGTCATGCCCTACTAATCCCCCTGTGCGGGGGATACGAAATACAAGGAGATACCAATATGAGAAAACTACTGTGTATCCTCCTGGTCATCTCTGCCGCAATAATCGGAATATCGGCAGCAGAGATCCAGAAGGATTTCCGCTATACCAATGTGAATTTCACACCAATCGATACGAACGGGACCGAGGATATATCCGATGATATTCTTTTGCCAGCGGTCCTCGGGGACCTGCTTCCCGATGGTGACGGGAACGGATTCTTTGATGTGTCCTATGTCCTGAAGAAGAACGGCATGGTTGCCAGCACCAATCCCGGCCAGCTCTACGGAGTTATCACCGTGAATAACACGACAGCTTCCAACTTCACCGTTACCGATATCTTTGGGCCCCAGTTCAACATCCACCCGGCCAAGCTCTGTGGTGGCGTGGACATCATCAGGGTCGATGCGGGCGGCTATGCAACCGATCTTTCCGGAACGGACCAGGTGGTATCGGCTGCTGTCGACAACGATGCCAACACCGTCAGCCTCGAGATCGCGCTCGATGAGCCGATGACCGCAGACGAAGCGCTCATGATCTACTGCAAGTTCCAGACCGCCCTGAAGAAAATGCTGCCGGATACCAATCCGTTCGTCAACGAAGCTATAGTCAACGGGGAAACCGTCAACGCAACGGTCGAGTTTATCTAAAACCCCACACCTCTCTATTTTTAATAATCACCGGCCACCGGATAGATTTCACTGATCGCAATACACCAGTGGCGGCGTAACCCGGAGTGGTAGTGTTTAAAAAAAGAGGATGAGATCCGGAGAGCGATACCTCAGGGAGCGGAGGTTGAGAACAGGCTTTGCAGGTACCTGATCAGGCTGCCCATCTCCTGCCCTGTGCCCTCCATTGTCGTGCCGGACCGGCTGAAACTCCCGGTAAAATCGTATGCCTTGTCAGGGTAGGGACTCTCCTCGGAAAGTTTGCGATAATGTCCTGACACAAAATCCAGTTTCTTCAGATCGATCATCCCGATATTCTGGTTGGTGAGGGTTTTCACATAGTATACCCGGTTGGTATGGTCCCTCACCAGAGAAAATTGCGTATAGAACTGCACCTCGCTCCATGTTCCGTCCTGGAGTACGACGATTGGATCTGCTCCGTTGACAACTGCTACCGTGTTCAGCAGGTGGAATGCCTGCACCATGGACGTGCGGTTGGTATCAGTGCCGGATTTGATAGGAACGTTATACTGGTTGAGTTTTGTCAACCGGACGAAACGGTCGGTTGGTGACGGGCCTCCGGGAAGGCCGGCAAACGAGTTCTCCGGGGTTTCATTTGAATAGGATGCTAGGTTCTCCAGCTGGTACGGGTATGCCGGATCATTGGTAAGGACCCCGCCACGGCGGTCGACATCCGGGCCGTCATACGTGTTCATGACCGTCCCACCCGTCTCGTTTTTTACCCACTCCACGATCAGGGTCCTTCCTGCAGCATCATGCACGACCAGGTGGAGGGGATCTTTTCCCGCCAGTTCCGGGGGACACCAGATCTCGACTTCCTGCAGGCCATTCTTCACCTCTTCAACGGTCCGGAAGTTTCCTGCAACGTATGATACGACATCCATATGCAACAAGGCCTTGTCAGGATTGGTTACCGTCGCCGGGTACTGGGAGTCCATGAGCGTGAGGTAGGCAGCAGATAATCCTTCTTCATTCAGAGTCTCCACATACTGCGGCATCCTGCTCTCGGGAAAGCCTGCGATTTGCGGGTAATTTGATTCAACTCCCACAAAACCATACCGGTTCTTCCAGGAAATCCCGTCTTTTTGGGGATGTACTGATGAAAGGGACCTCCACTGCTGGTCCCTGATCTCGACCATGAAGGATCCTTTGACCCCCTCCTTCTCGAACCAGTCGATGGTCCGGCCGGAGATGACAATCCCCGGGCTGTCTGTTTTCAGCAGGAAATCCGAACACCCTGCGACCGGGGTCATTACCATGAAGAGGAGAATAAAACCAAGGGTAAAAACGTAAACTCTGTCCATATTATCGAATTATTTTTACTTATCAGATATAGAGGTGCTGACCGGGACCCCCGAAGTCGGTCAGGCTCTCTCTCACACGCACACCGAACCGTTGTAAGCGGTATGGGAACCATATCTCGCTGTTATCACGCTTCTTATCATCGAAATTCAGATTGCTTTTCTTGTATTGTTGTATTGAGGAGCGGATGAACTATACCATTCCTCGAAAGGATGCGACGGGTTCGTTTCCCGGAGGCGTGCTTTAATTCTATGTAAATTTCTTCAATTTTGATAGTGTGAAAGATGGGGGGACTCATTATAGGTATGGACTATTTTGTGTCAAATGCGAACCTGAACTTACCTATTTCTATTCAAGTATCCACATTGTCCCTACAAAATCCTTAACGCGGTCAACGGCGAATAGAATCCTGTTACAGGAATACTCCATGGCCCGGAAGAGCAGTACCACACAAAAAGCCACCAATGGGGCAAACCTCGGATTTGAGGCAACGCTTTGGGCAGCGGCTGACAAGCTTCGGGGACACATGGACGCCGCGGAATACAAGCATGTTGTCCTCGGCCTTATTTTTCTAAAATACATATCGGATGCTTTCGAAGAACGTCATACAACGCTTGAAACCGAACTCAGCGATCCGAAGAGCGAATGGTATGTTGCCGAACCGGAAGCTCGGTACCGTTCACTCGAGGATAGAGACGAGTATAAGTCAGTAAATGTTTTCTGGGTTCCTATCGAAGCCCGGTGGCCAACCCTCCAGGCAAACGCGAAGCAACCCACTATCGGAAAGACAATCGATGATGCGATGGTGGCAATCGAGCGGGACAATCCTTCGCTCAAAGGTGTGCTCCCGAAAGACTATGCCCGGCCAGCACTAGACAAGACGCGGCTCGGCGAATTGATCGATCTCATCGGAACAATCGGCCTTGGAGACAAGGATAACCGTTCAAAGGACATCCTCGGTCGAGTCTACGAGTATTTTCTCTCACAGTTTGCGACTGCGGAGGGTAAGAAGGGAGGGCAGTTCTATACACCCCGCTGTGTGGTAAAGGTCCTGGTCGAGATGATTGAACCCTATAAAGGCCGGGTGTTTGATCCCTGCTGTGGTTCGGGCGGGATGTTTGTCCAGAGTGAGAAGTTTGTCGAGGCCCATGGGGGAAAGATAGGGGATATCAGCATCTATGGCCAGGAGTCCAACCCAACCACGTGGAAGCTCGCCAGCATGAACCTCGCCATCAGAGGAATTGAGGGCAATCTCGGTCCTGAACATGCGGACAGCTTCCACCGCGATCTGCATCCGGACCTGAAGGCGGACTTCATCCTTGCCAATCCCCCGTTCAACATGAAGGACTGGGGTGGTGAGCGCCTCAAGGAGGACATCCGGTGGAAGTATGGCATTCCTCCAACCGGCAATGCAAACTTCGCCTGGGTCCAGCACTTCATCCACCACCTTTCTCCGACCGGCATCACCGGCTTTGTTCTCGCGAATGGCTCCATGTCCTCGAACCAGTCTGGGGAGGGAGAGATCAGGAAAAACATCATCGAAGCGGATCTCGTGGACTGCATGATTGCTCTCCCCGGGCAACTTTTTTATTCGACACAAATCCCGGCCTGTCTCTGGTTCGTCACTCGTGATAAGAAGAACCACAGGTTCAGGGACCGGCAGGGTCAGACCCTCTTTATTGATGCCCGGAAAATGGGGACGCTGATCGACCGGGTTCACCGGGATCTAACAGACGAGGACATCGCAAAGATTTCATCAACCTATCATGCCTGGCGAGGGGAAGAGGGGGCCGGAACGTATGAGGATGTGCCGGGATTCTGCAAGAGTGCGTCGCTTGAAGAGATTCGGAAGAACGGGTATGTTCTGACTCCGGGAAGATATGTAGGTGCCGAGGATGTTGAGGATGATGGCGAGCCGTTCGAGGAGAAGATGAGGCGGTTGACAGCGGAATTAAGCGATCATTTTTCTGAATCTGAGAGGCTGGAGAGAGAAATAAAAAACGTTCTAAAGAATTTGTCATGAAGAAGGCTGCAATCGGTATGGTTCCAGATGACTGGGTAGTCGCGCCATTAGGTAATTTTTTATGCTTATGCACTTACGGATTTACAAATCCTATGCCGACGACCAACTCAGGTCCATATAAGGTAGTCGCAAAGGATATCCATCATGGTATCATCGATTTCAAATCAGCTCGTCATACTTCAGAATATGCATTCAGATCACAATTAACTAATAAAAGTCGACCCAGGGTTAATGATATTTTACTTACTAAAGATGGTAGTATTGGTCGAGTTGCTATCTGTAATCATCCAACCGTTTGTATTAATCAATCTGTGGCACTTTTAAGATCGAATGGCTTAATTTTTCCACTTTTTCTCAAATATTTACTGCTATCTCCATATTATCAGCAAAAGCTGGCTGATGACGCTGAAGGAACCACAATTAAACACATTTACATAACCCGGGTTGATAAAATGGAGGTTGCAATCCCTCCACTCCCTACACAGCAAGCCATTGCTCGTGTGCTTAGATTGCTCGATGACAAAATCGAACTAAACCGCCAGATGAACGAGACGCTTGAGGCAATGGCACGGGCGATATTCAAATCCTGGTTTGTGGATTTCGACCCGGTGAGGGCGAAGGCGGAGGGCAGGCAGCCGGCAGGGATGGATGCAGAGACAGCGGCTCTGTTTCCGGATAGGTTTGAGGAGGTTGACCGAAGAGAGGTGCCGAGGGGGTGGGGGGTTGTTTTTTTGCCAGAAGTATTTGAAATCAATCCAAAACGATCTCTCATGAAAGATCAAATCGCTCCATATTTAGATATGCAGAATGTGCCCACTCAAGGGCATCGACCGATTGATTGGATTCAGCGAACCTTTAGTTCCGGAACAAAATTTATTAACGGCGATACTCTCCTCGCACGTATTACACCCTGTCTCGAGAATGGGAAAACAATCTTTGTAGATTTTCTTAATGAAGGGGAAGTTGGCTGGGGTTCGACAGAGTATATTGTATTGAAACCGAAACCTCCATTACCACCTGAATTTGGATACCTTCTTGCTCGTCATGAAGATTTCCGATCCCATGCAATTCTTAATATGAGTGGCTCTAGTGGCCGTCAAAGAGTACCATCAGAATGTTTCGATTCGTATAAGATTGTCAAACCGTCTGATGAAATAGCAGAGAAATTTGGTGAAGTGGTGAATCCTCTTATTGCAATAATAAAAAGGTATGATGAGCAGTCCCGTACCCTCGCCCAAATTCGCGATAATTTGCTACCGAAACTCATTAACGGCGAGATTAAAGTTTAAATTAAAAGTTATTGATCCGGAAGATTTCAATCATTTTCACATCGCACATCAAGAAGATATAAACATTCTAATTAAGATAAAACATCAAAAAAGAAGGTATGGGATTATGCAATTAATTCGGATATCTATCTGAGGGGATTAATGTGGTGAAAACGGTCAAACAAGGATTTGAAACGCTAAAACAAAATTTAGAAATTACTGATTTACAGGCTACAACGGTTTCGACACGTCAACAAAATGTTCGTGAATCAATTGCTGCTGAAATGAATATATTGGACTCCTTTTTAGCAGGATCTTATAAGCGTAATACAATGATCGCACCTCTATATGAGTCTGATATTGATATATTCGTCATCTTGCATCCTGACTATTACAAGTCTGATGGTCAGGCTTTTTTGTTGGATAAGGTGAAAACAGTTTTAAAAAAAACATACCCAAAAACTCCAGAAATAAGCAGAAACGGACAAGCTGTGACAATAACGTTTAATGATTTTATGGTGGATGTCGTTCCTACATTTAATCGTCAAGGTGGAGGATATTTAATTCCTGATTCTATCCAGAAACGTTGGATCTCAACGGATCCAAGTAAACACACAGAAATTTGGAGTGCCGAAAATAAATCGCACAATGGAGACTTAATCCCATTAATTAAAATGATGAAGGGCTGGAATAAAGAGAATAATGCAGTATTACGTTCTTTTCATCTAGAATCTTTGATAATCAAGATTTTAAAAGACATTAAAATTGCAGATTTTAAATCGGGAGTAAGGTATTTATTATATCACTTAAGAGGCCAGGTTCAATACCCTCTGCCTGATCCTGCAGGATATGATGATAATCTTGCATCGTATTTAGATTCTCAAGATAAAATCCGTAGAGCTATCAATGGAATAGAATCGGCCTATCAGAAAGCAGTTAGAGCGGAACAATTAGAAGAGAGAGGAGAAGTAGTAGAAGCAATTAGTAAGTGGAAAGAGATCTTCGGGACATATTTTCCTGCTTACGGGTAAGAAATTGATAATATGCCTAATAGAATCCCTTATGTTCAAAACGAGACATTACAACTTCAGCGATTAGCTGCACAAAGACAACTCTATTCTTCAGCCAAAAATGTAAAAAAAATCAAATGTATTTTAACAATTCCCGTTCTTTCTATTCTTTCGATTATCACTTTCTTTGTTTCTGATTTTAAAATTTGGTTTGCATTCTACGGTATTTGCTTAGTCCTGCTTAATAGCGTATTATTGAATCCTCTTGGAAATTCTTTGCAATCCCAAGCTGCTATTATTCAGGAACTTTTTGATTGCGAGGTTTTACATCTCCAATGGCCCAAATGGAAATTGACTGAACGGCCAGATCCAGAATTAATTCAAAAGGAATCCGCTATTTATCTTAAAAAGAATCAAGATTTTTCTGCCCTTCAAAATTGGTATCCAATACAAATTGGTAGAATACCACTTCCCTTGGCTCGAATAATCTGCCAACGTGTAAATTTAAAATACGACGCAGATTTACGACGAAACTATATAACCAAATTACTACTCCTTTTTATTTTCGTTGGAATATTCATTGCAGCTCTTGCGATTCTTGGGGGATTGAATGTTGAAACATTCGTTCTAGTGATGTTAACTCCCCTTTTACCCTTGATAATATGGGGAATTGAAGAATATACGAAAAATATTCATGCTGCTGATCATTTGGAAAAATTAAAAAGTCTATCCGAGCAATTATGGAATTCGAGCATCAAATCACCAATCCCCATAGAACAATTTGAAATGGAATCAAGAGATTTACAAAATGAAATTTTTGAATTTAGAAAAAATAATCCATTAGTTTTTGATTGGATCTATACTCTTCTAAAACAATCTCAACAAAATCAAATGAATGAAAGTACGGATTTTTTTGTATCTGAAGCGATCAATAACCTGATAAGTGCCCAAATTGATGCATATGATTGAAATCCACCCAAACCTCTTCATCGGTAACGAATACGATTACGAATCCAAGGTTCGGAATAATCTGGGCTGGTGCGTGGTACATGCCTGCAAAGAGCCATATCATCGTCAGGCATTGGGGTATATACAACGAGCAGCACCGAAAAATCATCCCGAATATCTCATTGCCAGGAGAGGAAACCGGCTCATATTGAATCTTGTTGATGCACCTGATCCTGCATATATCCCAAAAGAGATTATCGATACTGCACTTGCATTCATTGACGATAATCTCAAGTCCGGAAATAGGATCCTTGTTCACTGTAACGAGGGATGTTCGCGATCTGCAGGTATCGGATTACTATACCTCGCAAGATTTACCGATAAGGTTCCTAAAGGATCTTTTTTCGAAGCAGAAAAAGTCTATCGTTCAATTTATCCTCCATACTCTCCGAAAAGCGGGATGCGAGGATTTATGATTGAGAATTGGAAGGTTTATACATAGAATTTTCAATAAAAAAACCAATCCGCAAGATGAACGGGCTCAATTCCATTATAGAGAGAATCCGTATGACAAACGTCTGGTGTGTCCGGGGAGAATATGGCAGATTTACGCAGTATTTTTTGGATGGGGGGTATGTTGCCATCGGCTGGTTCAATGATCAGAATTTATCCCACATTAAAACAAGGGAAGAACTCTATCCACTGTATAGGGTGACATATCCGAACGATACCAGCAATGTCGTCATCGGCCAACAGGTAGGACAAATTGCACGTTTTTTGTTGGAAATCCAGCCAGGCGATTATGTAATCACACCGGATGCTGATACAGAATGGCTCCATTTCGGAAAAGTCTTGGATAATCCTTCATATGTTTTCGCTGAGGGGAATGATGGCTGCCCGTACAGGCAGAGACGGCGTGTTGAATGGGCAAAGGACCGTCTTCGCAGAACCGATTTTTCAGTCCCTTTTCAAAATACCATACGTTCTTCACTCACTGTCTTTACGATTTCACAGCAAGATGAATTTCTCTCTGTAATCGGAAAGCAGAATTTCGAAAAAAATCCTAAATACGAACAGTATGACTCCTATCGAGTTGTTTTAGAACAAGTTCTAAAACTGGATGACAAGGAATTCGAAATTCTAGTCTCCCATTTACTGACCGCCCTGGGATTCGAAGGGTCCGAAGTAACCGGAAAGACCGGTGACGGAGGGGTTGATGCCACCGGTGAACTCAATGTCGCCAACCTTGCCAAAGTGAAGGTATTTGTACAGGCGAAGCGATACAAACTCGGTTCAAAGATCAGTGCAAACACGGTCAAGCATTTAAGATCATCAATACCCTCTCAGGGACAGGGTGCGTTCATCACAACCGCAGATTTCCAGGCCTCTGCTGCGGAAATAGCTCTCGAACCAGGTTTTCCAAGAATTGGATTGATCAATGGACGGCAGCTTGTCGACCTGTTAGTTGAACACTGGAATGATATTCCATCTGAATTTCAGGAAAGGCTAGGATTAAAGCCAGGGCTTGTCAAGGGATAGCATTGAGGGTTTGGAATCAGGGTTGTATTTTTGCAAAAATTAGGAAGGATTTCGCAATTCTGCCATTGTATAGATTGTTTTGCTGTCCTTAGGATGAATGTAAATTGTGGGTCGTTTATTAGCGAGAGCTTTTTCCATTAATACATGATCTCCGGTGAAGAGAATCGAATTGGTTAACCTTGCTATTTTCAGGAAAATATCATCTTCTTCCTGTTCAATTTTATCTCTTGGAGGTAATTCATATCCATCATTACAATTAAAAATTGACAGTTTTCCTTCTCTATCGTAGCTACGTAATTGTTTAATCTCATCGAGAGCACGTTCTTTTTCAACTTTCCCAAGAGTATCAATTACTAAATAGGTAAAATGAGGTAAAATGATTTCAAATTGTCCCAAATATCCAATTCTTATTAATTTTGATATTAGACCCGCGACAAGAACATTGACGTCAGGTAATATACGATTAGTTACCATATAAATAGGAGGATGCATATCGATAACATGCCCACACTCTTTCCGGAATTTTATATCCAATTTTTCTGCCTCTCCCTTGATTAGCATCGATAAATCGGAACATTCCATGCATAAAATAGCATTCGGATAAATACGAAACAATTTAATGAATTTTTCATTATTTTCTTTATCTAAGGTCAAAGATTCATTCTTTGAGAGTTCTTTCAATAATTGGCGATTATAATCATTTTCCTTACCTTGGACAACAAGCTTTTTTTCGAATTTTATAATGGAAATATTAGCGCCCTTAAGAATCCATTTTTGATAAGGATTAGTTGGTTTCTCTTCTTTGCATCCAAACCTCGATAAAAGATCACAGATTTCGGAATCATTTATACTGCCGGAAATATCCCATGAAATATTAATTCCTGCCATGAAACACTGTATATACTTATGAATATTATTATTCTTTTATGAGCCCTTCATCATTAACAATATCAGATGAAGAACTTGAAAAATTAAAGGGTTACATTTTTAAAACCAATCTAAAACGCATACCCCCAACCAACGAGTATGAATTCCTGAGAATTAGAGACGGTCCGGTGATGATTGTCGTATACAAATCCGGCAAGGTTGTTCATAACGGAAGCGAACAAACATTCCAAGTACTGCGGGAAATTCTCATTAAAGAAGATAAATATGACTATATTTTGGGTTCAGATGAAACTGGTAAAGGTGAATGGTATGGGCCGCTGGTTGTTACAGCCACTGCACTGACTCCTGAAGAGATCATCCAATTAAGACAGATAGGTGTGCGTGACAGCAAAACAATTAAAGTAACAGAATTGATGCAACTTGCTGAGCGGTTATTTGAGCTAAAAATTGCACGATTTACAGTGACACTTTCTCCTGAAAAATACAATCAGCTATATAAAGAGTTTCAGAGAGAAGGAAAATCACTGAATGATTTACTGGCTTGGGCTCACTCAAGGGCAATTCAGGACATGCTTGTATTTATTAAAGCGAAAAATGCCAAAGTCGTGATTGATAAATTCGATTATGACAAAACAGAATACAGGCTTGAAAAAATAGATCGAACTAACGTCGAAATTATTCAGAAATCCAAAGGGGAATCGGAAATCCCGGTTGCCGCTGCAAGTATTATCGCAAAATATACTTTTGAAAAAGAGGTCGATAAACTAAATGAAAAATATAGAATAGATTTACGAAAATCCCAACCAAAAGAGATCGATAAATCGATTTTACCATATGTAGCAAAGTTGCATTTTAAAAATGTTAATGAGGCAGAATAAGTTTATTTTTTTATTCGGACATTCTGTGCCTTCCAAGATTGCGTATTTTTCTTCTTATCCCATGAAGGTCGAGCATCAAAAACAACAAAATCTCCATTGGCAATCCCGTGTGGTAAATTATCAATATAACAAAACAATGATTCGCCACTATCCAGGTTAATGAAACAGAATGGTTTTTCTGGTTTCATAAGAGTGACTTTACCAATCAAATTTTTTCTTAAATTACTCTGATTTAACGATTGCTTTAAAGTTACAAACCCAGATTTTTCTGTTCTATTCTGCCAGATTTGATTACATCTCTTAAAAATTTCCTGGAATGATCCTGGTATCACCGTACCGTTCGACGACAATTCAGATAATTTCGCATCCAATGATTCAGGAATTTTCCATCCTCTCTCTTTTCGGATTAATTTGGTTAATTGGTAATGAAGCGCAGCATTTTCCTCATTACCAAGTTCATAAAATAAATCGCCAATATCTTCGAAAAGAACAACCATCAATCCTAGATCTTGTTTGTATTGTGCTGCCTGAAACATCAGCGCTAATGCGTCATCTTTTTGATCGAGACATTTTAGGACATCGGCATATTCCTTCAGCATCCACCAATCAGGACGCGGAACATTACAGAGATCTTTATAATCGGCTGCCGCCTCTTCCTTTTTATCCGAATTAAAATATGCCTGGGCTCTTAATCTGAGAAAAAATTTTTTTTGCTTTGGGAAGTGCTCGAGAGCATATTCTAGATAAGGAAATGCCTTGGAACTCATCCCTTCTTCAACAAGTGCGGTTATATGATACAAGTGCCAGAGCCCTTGTTGACTCCACCCTTCCCTTCCGTTTGGAAGTAGTTTAGGTTTTGAATCGAGTAAGGCAGGATCGATCTTTTGACTCCATTCATTTAGTAATTTCCATTTCCTCTCTTTTTTCGCAGTTTTACATACCCTTAAAACAACCAAATTAGATGCTAATTGATTTGGCCGAAGATTGAGAATTTTATTTGCTATCGTGATAACCGAAAAAAGAGATTCATCTTCGGGAAGTGTGTAGAGAAGTCCCTCAATAAAAGTCCAAATAATTTCATTATTTACCCAATCATATTCAGGAAATTTACCAACTAGCGATTCAGCAAAGGGTATCGATTCTTGGAAACACTTTAATTTTCTAAGACAATGCAGATACCCGGCGCTGATATATTGATTAGGATTTTGCTGATAGAGTTCTTTATAGAGAGTTAGAGCATCAGAATAATTTCCAGACTTTCGAAGATTATTTGCTTTTAGATTCTTATCAAAAGGGGAATCCATTTTCATACCGTATTGAGAAAATCTTTACTATTCTCTGTATTGAGTCTATTCTATCCATATAATTATCTATTAACTAGTTCTCAATGGAACCTGAAAATTTTTTAATAATTTACAGAACCTTTTTATTCTCATATTCCCTATCGATCTGTAAATACCTGAAAATTTTACAAGAATTTTTAGATATTTGCAGTATTAAATTAGTCAAGGTGTGGAATGAAAAAGCCTCAGAAGCCTCCCGATATTAGCAGGACTTGGTCGGATTATCTCGATCCATATAATGCTCTGGTTTCAAAACTGCACCTGGGAGGACCAGAATCAGAAGAGATTCGTCTGTTGATTCGAAAATATAACGAACAGGAATACATCCACTGGGATGATCTCCGATATAAGAAAATCCCCTATGATCCCGTAACCTTCTGGTTCTTAATCCGGTCCATTCGTAATACCAATCTCAGGGAGATTCGTATCGGTAACGAGACGTTTCCTTTTTACAATCCGGAAATATTCCAGAAACTACTCCATAGAATCGACAAAGCATCACCTGCATCATTCGACTGGCTCTTTGGGGAAGTTCCGAGTGAGACTAGTAAACAACAATACCTCATCAACTCTCTCATGGAGGAAGCCATCTCCTCCAGCCAGCTTGAAGGGGCTGCGACAACCCGGCAGGAAGCAAAGAAGATACTACGAGAAGGAAGGAAACCGAGAAATACATCGGAACGGATGATAGTCAACAATTACCGGACCATCCGCCACCTTGAGGGCTTAAGAGATAAGCCGCTGTCCCGTGAACTGATTCTTGAAATACACCATGAGATTACCCGGGGAACCCTCGAGAATGAGAGCGATGAAATAGAATTCCGCACCAGAGATGACATTGTTGTCGGGAGCAAGGCCGACCCTACAACGGTTTATCATTATCCCCCTGAATCTGCTAAAATTCCGAAGATGATCGATGATCTTGTCGCCTTTGCTAATAATGATGACGAGTTCATCCACCCGATTGTCAAGGCAATTATTATTCATTTTTTCATAGGGTATATCCACCCGTTTAACGATGGCAATGGAAGAACAGCTCGATCCCTCTTTTACTGGTATGCTCTAAAGCACCACTATCACCTGCTTGAATTCATCTCAATCTCGCGGATCTTTATCCAAGCCCCGGCACAATACGCTCGTGCATACCTTCTGAGTGAAATCGACGGCAATGATATGACCTATTTCATTGATTTCAATATCCGGGTCATCGACAAGGCCCTGGAAAACTTAAAACAATATATCATCCGCAAAAAGGATGAAGAGGCAGAATCCCTCCGTCTGGTCGAACAAATTCCAGATCTTTCGTTTCGGCAGGCCGAAATCCTTAGGGACTTCATCAAACATCCGACCAGACGTTACACCATCAGTGAGATTGCCGGAAAATACAAAGTATCCCTGCCAACGGCGAGAACAGATCTGCTCCTGCTTGAGAGAAAAGGAAAACTTAAGAAATATCTTGACGGAAAACGACAAGTGTTCGTATTTAGCCATGAGAAAGGACTCGAAAATTCCATGCTTCCCGAGGAAAAATGATGAACCCGGTTGCCCGAATCGCCGAGTCCCATGTTGAGGACCTCACCCTTGCCTGGCTCAGGGAGCTTGGCTATTCAATCCTTTTCGGCCCGGATATCGGACCGGGTGAGAGATCGGCAGAACGATCAGAGTGGCACGAGGTCATCCTCAAACACCGGCTGAAACAAGCGATAGCCCGGCTCAATCCGGATATCCCTATTGATGCGAGAGAGACTGCTCTCCGAAAAGTCCTGCACCCGAATTCTTCCTCGCTGGTTGGCAACAATCATACGTTCCACAGGATGCTCGTTGATGGAATCGAGGTCGAATATCGACGATCTGACGGTACTATCAAAGGCGACCTGGTTCGTTTGATCGATTACGAGCATCCAGAGAATAACGATTGGGTGGCAATCAACCAGTTCACCGTCATCGAGAATCATAACAACCGCCGCCCGGACATCATCGTATTTGTCAATGGCATCCCATTAGTCGTCATAGAGTTAAAAAACCCGGCGGATGAGAAGGCAACCATCGAGACGGCATTCCGCCAGATACAGACCTATAAACAGCAGATACCCGGTCTTTTCACCTATAATGAGATGGTTGTCATCTCGGACGGCCTCGATGCGAAGATTGGCACCTTCACCTCCATCCGGGAGCGCTTCATGCCCTGGCGGACCATTGAAGGGGAACGCCTCGCCCCTGCCACCATGCTCCGTCTCGACGTGATGCTCAAAGGGGTGTTTGAGAAGAAACGGTTTTTGGACCTGGTGAGGAATTACATCGTCTTCGAGATCGATGACGACGGATCGATGGTGAAGAAGATGGCTGGGTACCACCAGTACCACGCAGTCAAGAATGCTATCGGGAGCACGATCACCGCATCCCGGCCGGCAGGTGACCGGCGAGGCGGAGTCGTTTGGCACACCCAGGGATCAGGAAAAAGCCTGACGATGGTCTTCTTTACCGGAGAGATAGTGCTCCATCCCGGGATGGAGAATCCGACCATCGTGGTTATCACCGACCGAAACGATCTAGACGACCAGCTCTTCGGCACCTTCTCCCGCTGCCACGAGATATTACGACAGAAACCGGTTCAAGCCTTGGATCGGGAGCATCTCAAGACACTGCTTGCTGTCGGATCCGGCGGAATCGTGTTCACCACGATCCAGAAGTTTTTCCCCGAAAAGAAAGGTGGGAAATATCCTGCCTTAAGCGACCGCAGGAACATCATCGTGATCACCGATGAAGCTCACCGGAGCCAGTATGATTTCATCGATGGTTTTGCACGACATATCAGAGATGCTCTTCCCGGGGCGACATTCATCGGCTTCACCGGAACCCCCATCGAGCTGACCGATAAAAACACACGACACGTCTTTGGTAATTACATCAGCATCTACGATATCCAGCGTGCAGTCGAAGATAAAGCCACCGTCCCGATCTACTACGAGAGCCGGCTCGCAAAGATCAACCTCGATGAAAAAGAGCGGCCAAAAATTGATCCGAAATTTGAGGAGGTGACCGAAGGTGAAGAGATCGATAGAAAAGAGGATCTCAAGTCCAAGTGGGCAGCACTCGAAGCCGTAGTCGGGACCGAGAAACGAATCGCACTCATTGCAAAGGATATCGTTGACCACTATGAGAAGCGGCAGGAGGCAATTAACGGCAAGGTTATGATTGTCTGCATGAGCAGGCGTATCTGTGTGGAGCTCTATAACGCACTCATCCTGCTCCGTCCGGAGTGGCATAATGATGATGATGACAAGGGGATGCTCAAGGTCATCATGACCGGCTCGGCAAGTGATGAAGAGACATGGCAGCAGCACATCAGGAATAAGCCCCGCAGGGAAGGGCTCGCAAAACGATTCCAGAAAACCAGGAATGAGGAGGATCCCTTAAAAATCGCCATCGTCCGTGATATGTGGCTGACGGGTTTTGATGTCCCGCCGCTCCACACAATGTATATCGACAAACCGATGCAGGGACACACTCTGATGCAGGCGATCGCACGGGTCAACCGTGTCTTCAAGGACAAGCCAGGAGGCCTTGTTGTCGATTACATCGGGCTTGGTGACGAACTTCGGAAGGCTATCGCCACGTATACCGAGAGCGGAGGAACCGGGAAAACTGCAATAATCCAGGAAGAAGCGGTCGCCGTCATGCTGGAGAAATATGAGATATGCTGCGGCATTTTCCATGGTTTTGACTGGTCGGACTGGGAAGATCCGCAAAGGCGCCTCGCCCTTCTCCCGGTTGCCCAGGGTGTAATCCTTGGAAAGAAGGACGGAAAGAAGCGGTTCGTCAGTGCAGTCACTGAACTCTCAAAAGCCTTTGCCCTCTCTGTGCCCCACGAAGAGGCGTTAAGGATCCGGGACGATGTTGCTTTTTTCCAGGCTGTCCGTGCTGTTCTCGTAAAGTATGATGGTGATGGAGAGCGGCCCGACAGGACATGGGAAATGGAGCACGCCATCCGGCAGATCGTGAGCGGGGCTATCGTTTCTGACCAGGTAATCGATATCTTCTCTGCTGCTGGTTTGAAAAAACCGGATATCTCTATCCTGTCGGAGGAATTTCTCGCGGAAGTAAGGGGTCTTCCACAAAAGAATGTTGCTGTGGAACTCTTGCGGAAACTTCTGAATGATGAGATCCGCACACGGCAGAAAAAGAGGCTCGTCCAGTCCCGTTCATTTGAGAAGATGCTTGACGAGACAATACAAAAGTACAAGAACCGGGCGATCGAGACCGTTGAGGTTATCGACGAACTTATCAAGCTCGCAAAGGAGCTGCGGGATGCAGATAAACGCGGGCAGGATCTCGGACTGTCGGAAGCTGAACTTGCATTCTATGAAGCACTGGAAGTGAATGACAGTGCGGTAATGATCCTCGGTGATGAAGTCCTGCGAAAGATAGCCCACGAACTCGTTGACCAGATTAAGAAGAACATTACTATCGATTGGACAGTCAAGGAAAACGTCAAGGCAAAGATGCGAGTCATGGTCAAACGGATCCTGACGAAGTACAAGTATCCTCCCGATAAGCAGCCGAAAGCGGTTGCCACTATTCTTGAGCAGGCCGAGATCCTTTGTGCCGAGATAGGTGGTTAACCCACTAACAATTTTTAATGGTCTAGGTTTGGATATAATTTCATCTCGCAATAGCGAAACCTCTCGACTCCAGCCTCTAATCCAAAAAAAGATTTTTTAATTCCCAGAAAAAGGATTTAATTCATACTACATTCCGGTTCAAATCCGGACCTTGGCTTTGGGTAATAGCGGCCACAGTAGCCGGGACACACCTGGAACCATTCCGAACCCAGCACGTTTTCGCCGACTCACGTAGTATGCGATACTGAGGTATGCGAGTCCGAGGGAACTGTACCTCGCTGCTATTACCCTTCTTGCATGCATGGAAATTGTGCTGTTTTTTGTGATTTTGTACTAAGGAGCGGAGCCTTTAAATTGGTATTTCGGCTGGATTTTCTTAAGCAGCTAATGTGTGCCAGAGTGCGCTGTAAAAAGCCGGCAGTTATAATTATTACTTTTCTGCTATTATTGACACAATTTTTTTCTTCGCATACATTTTTAGTAATTCTTGGAGGTATTTCTCTGCCCCTCTAATCTCGTCCCAATCCGCGGTCAGGTCGTGAAGATGTTTTCCTCTAATAAAAGAAATTCTTTTAATATGGGATAATGTTTCATTGAAATCTAGATTCAATTCTTCAGAAATTGCTTGTGCAATTCTCTCATTTCGATTTTTATATGAAAATAGGTTCGAATCTTTTATTCCGTTTTTTAATTTTTCTAATCTCCATTTATCTTCCGCGGAACCCAATATTCCAGATTGATCAATTAATATGAGTATTGATGTGACTTCATTTTCTTCTAAAAGATGTTTTGGTTTCATCTTAAACAGCGTTTCGACGGTTGCCCAAAGCATTGATAATCGACTAGGAAGGCACTTTTCCACGTAGGAATGATTCAGTCCATTTGCAGCGATAAATAATTCCTCTTCCTTAGAATTGAGAACTTGTTTTATTTTCAATAGTGATTCCGCCGAAGGCTTTTTAATCCTCCGATACTGGCGACCAAAAGTAAGAATTGGTCTATTATCTTTTGTTATCGGGGATGTCACAATTTTATGGACTAAAATTCCAATGTCTTGAGATACTGCTAATAAATCAAGGAACCTTCGTATACTTTCAATTATGTCCATTATTGCTTGATCATTATAACCTTCAATTTTGGCACATAAATCGAAAGTCGAATCTGAATTATTAGATTTAAATGCCCAATCTGAAACTTCATTTAAACTTGCAACAAAACTCTCTAAATCAAATATGCCTAAATCAACAATGTCCGTCCCAGAAACTTCACAAAAGACCGTAATTTGTATCCCAACAATTATTTCCTGATCTTTTAGTTTTTGTCTGGCAAGTTCTATTGTTTCATCATCTTGAGAAATAATTACAATTGTATCTTTTCCCCGTCTGAGCATTATTAAGGTTTTATCCTGATTTGAAAAATTCTCTAATCGCGATATTTCAACTGGAAAAACTTGACAAAAGTTCTCTCTGTCGGATATCTTGGATATTTCCAAGATAGGTCCAATAATTAAATAATTTTGGTTAAAATATTCAATTAATTGCTCTTTGTCAATCATTATGCTCATTATTATTCTTAATGTAAATATTAAAACAACTTACAAAAATAATTCGTAAAAAATATTGAATGTTCATGTAATATACTTCGATATTAATGATTGATTTAAAAAAATTCGCTATAGAGGATGAACTATATATTCAGGTGATAAAGGGGATGAATAATCGATCAGGAGGATTTCTTTTCTGTTATAAGTTCAATAATGAGTGTAGTTAAACAACCGATCAATGCACCCGCAATCAGTAGGATTATTGAATTTATCGTGTTCGTTGAATTTACTTTTTCATTATCAATGAGATATAGCACTCCTTCACCGGGCATGTTTCTTGAATTCCATGCTAACATTTCGTATCGATAATCCCCGGTGAAATCGTTTGAAATTTGAGGTACAAAATTCGACATTGACTGATCGATTTGATATTTATCTCGTCTTAATCTCAATTTATAGGTAATATTATTGTTTTGGTAAGTAACGTTATCTTGAACCTCAAATGAGATGGGATTTTCATTAATTTGAAATATTTTTAACACAGACTTCCCTGAAGAGACTGTTTTAAAAAGATTAGCTGATACATGAACTTGATACGGTGTTATTTCTTCTGAATTGTAGATAATTTGTAATTTATTCCCATCAACAACACGTGCTGGATAACAAAAAGTCTCAATAGACGTAGAGACATTACTTATGGTTCGATTTGTTACATCGATTTCTACTTTAACCAATCTTGATTTATCTGTTTGCTCAAGCGTTAATGTAGCCATATCTTCACAAAAGTAATCTACTGAAAGATTAAATGGAAAGATTATCTCTACTCCAACAGGCGGCCGGTAATTTTTAAATTGTACACCTACCACATAATGGGACTCTTGATCTGGATTCACTTCTTCGAGTGGATCAGATGTGGAAAACCCTAATGATTCAAAATTACATCCTATGATCGATACGTTATCTTTTGCGCTTTGAGGGTCAATAAAAATTCCAGATTCTTTTGTTTCATATTTAATTGTGGGATTAATAATCATTGAAATAATAATCAGTGAAACTAGCAAAAAGGAAATAATAACAATTAGAATAAATTTTATTCTCATATTATTCTCTGATAGGAGAATTAGGATTTAATAATTTATTTCTTATTATTCAGGGTTCTGATACTTTGTCGGTTGATCAACCGCGCTCGCGGTTGGTGATACATGGCGGTTAATCAGGGTAAGCTTAGAATTTAAAGGGACCGCACAGGTATTACTTTCACATTACACGAAATTGGACTATATAGAGAGAGCACGATTTTTTTTCTGATGGAAAAAGACCTAATTTGGATAATCAGTGTGATTGGAATTGTTGCTATATTTGGGGGTTTATCTGGATTAATCAAATTGGGATGGGGAGTGTGGCTTGGTTGTTGGACATTATTACAAATACTGCCGTTCTTTAAAGAGGATTTGATAATAGCAGGATTGGAATTTTTATTGAGTTTTTTATAATTTTTATGTTTTAGATACAACTAAAGAATTCTTGTGTGTTGAGGTGATTTATATAAAAACGTACCTTATAAAGACATGGATGTTGTGGATGAACACGATCAGGAAGAGGGAACCCACTGCAACCAATTACAGCACGCCGGAACATTCCTTTACCTGCTCGGCTCACTATCCAAATCACGAGAGAAATTGATTGTGCGTTCCACTGTGCTGATCATATTCTCACGAAGAAAGATAGGAATTTCCAGTATTAAAAATTGAGAATGAAATTCAGTGAATTGAATCATTGGCAGATAATTACCTGTCGAAATTTCCAACCGCGATGTATCCCCTGCGCTCATTTGTATCAACCAACCGTCAACGTATAAGATCCTTCATTTTCCATTCCCCTAACCTCCCGGTTCCGTCAAATTGATATCCAATCACGCAAATCTTACTCCTGCACCAATGAATCGGGAATTCCTGACGAGACTGGCCGCAATGACGCGGAAGATGGGCGCTCCACCGTTTTTACAAAGAGTACTCACCACCTTCGTCACCCGGACCACCCTTATCGTGGAAGGGCTGGCCGGGATCATCCGGAACCCGCCGGTCGTGCAGTACCCTGAACCGGGATCATCGAATCGGAAGATTCTCATATCTTTATCCCAAACACCAATCCCCCTCTTCTCACGCCAACGTTGATGGCTGGTGCACCGGCTTACCGACCTGAAACAGCCTGAAAAGGCTGCTAAAGGATCCAGGGAAAACAGATTCCGCGAGCCGATGCTCCAGCCAAAGAACCAGACAAAACAGCCAGGGCGCTGCTTTTCGACCGACATTGTTGACAAAATAGGAAAAACGTGAAAACCCATGAACCAGGAAGAAGAACCTACAAAGGCGGTGGCCGAGCCGGATGGAATACCCGGCTCCTCCGGTCCCGCACACCGAACCGACAGTGACCGCGTACCTTGCATCACGGAGGAGTCGCCTGATAGACGGAATATGAAGTCCTCCCCCGGTAGCGATGATCGTTACCGGTGGGGGAATGCCGCCGAGCACGAGGCCCGGCGATTCCTGAAAGAACAAGGCTGGGATGTGAGCCTGTGGTACCGGCGAAATCCCCCGCCGGATCTCTTCGCCGTCCGTGAAGGCGAACTGCTCGTGCTGATGGTCCGCCGGAGCCACAAGAGACTGAACACCGCACACCAGGTCGCGGTCCATTTCGGGGAAGAACTGGCCCGGATGAGGTCGTTCTCACCGGGATCATCGGCCCGGAAGGAGTGCTGGATCCTCGTGCGGGGCGACGGATGGAGATGTTACGAGATCCTCCCCCGTGGGATCAGGGCACTCCCGGGGAGCAGCACCAACCCGGCGGCCAGGGATGCACCAGAGTATCGGAAAGAATCCGGCAGGGATGAATCCCGTGAGGTGGCCGTCCATGGATGAGAGAGAACAGGCCGTCCGGTTGCTTGCCGCTCCGGGTGGCGTGGTGGAGATCCGGGCCATCGCCGAGGACGGGACCCATAGCGGATATTTCGATGATCCCCGCCTCCTTGCAGCATCAGCCGAACTCCTGGACCTGTCCACCGTCCACGGCATCTACATCACCCTGAACGAGCTGAACCCGGCGCTACTCGCCCGGCGGTCGAACCGGGTGAAGATGCACCTCTCGCGGAAGGACTCCACCACCGCGGATGCCGACATCATCCGGAGGCGGTGGTTCCCGGTGGACATCGACCCGGTCCGACCAGGCGGCGTCTCATCAACAGACGAGGAACACGCAAAGGCCCTGAACAAAGCAGAACAGGTCGCCGGGTGGCTCAAAGACCAGAGCTTCCCGGAGCCGGTCCGGGCAGACTCCGGGAACGGTGCCCACCTCCTCTACCGGATCGACCTTCCAAACGACGAGACCAGCCGGGACCTCGTCCAGCGGTGCCTCGCTGCCCTTGCAGAGCGTTTCAACGACAGTACCTGCACCATCGACACTGCTGTCTCGAATGCCGCCCGGATCTGGAAGCTCTACGGCACCGTCTCCCGGAAAGGGGATGCCACCTCAGATCGACCCCACCGGAGGTCCCGGATCATCTCTGTCCCCGATGAAACCGGCATCGTATCGATGACGCTCCTGAAAGAGCTTGCTGCAACGGGCAAAGATCAAAAACCGCCCGAAGGACGATCCCCGAACATAAAAATCTACGACGACCCCCAGGCTCCCCTCGACCTCGACTCATGGCTCCGGGAGCACGGCATCAGGGCCAGCGCCAGGAAGTCCTGGAAAGGGGGCAGGCTCTTTACCCTTGAGGAATGCCCCTTCACCACAGCCCACAAGGACGGGGCGTTTGTCATCCAGTTCGAGAACGGCGCCATCCACGCCGGCTGCCACCATGCCGGGTGCGGAGGAGGACGGCAGCGGTGGCAGGAACTCCGGAGAATGCATGAACCGGAGTATGCGGATCGGGAGAACCAATCTCCCCCTCCCCGGGACTACGCCCTGACCGATGCCGGCAATGGAGAACGGCTCGTTGCCCGGTTTGGTGAAGATATCCGGTACTGTGCGACGAACGCTTCCTGGTACCTCTGGAACGGTGCACTCTGGGAGAAGGATTCTTCGAACCGGATGTATCTCCTGGCAACCCGGGTGGCCCGGAGCATCTACGATGAGAGCCGCGATGCACCGACCCCGGACCAGGCAAAAGCCCTCGCCCGGTGGGCGATCACTTCCGAGAACCTCCGGACACGAAAAGCCATGATCGAATCGGCCACCCCGCTTGCGGCAGTCGACCTCGACGCCTTTGATGCCCGGGAATACCTCCTGAACTGCCGGAACGGCACCCTCGAACTCGACACCCTCACCTTCCGGGAACATAAAAGAGAGGACCTGCTGACCCGGTGCTGCGGCGTCGCCTATGACCCTACCGCCGGATGCCCGCAGTGGAGAGCCCATCTCGACCTGATCTTTGACCAGGATGCCGAATACATCAGCGGCTTCCAGGCCATGTGCGGGTACACACTCCTGCAGGCGAACCCCGAACAGCTCCTGTTCATCCTGTTTGGAAAAGGCAAGAACGGGAAGTCAAAGACCATCGAAGTCCTCGCTGCGATCCTTGGCGACTATGCCGTCAATATCGCCGCCGAATCGCTCATGGTTCACCGGTACGAAGGGATCCGGTCCGACCTCGCCCGGATAGCCGGGGCACGGATGGCGACAGCCAGTGAAGGAGAGGACGGTGCACGCCTGGCCGAGTCCATCATCAAGCAGCTGACCGGGGAGTATGCCATCACCGTCCGGAGGCTCTATGAGAATGAATTCGAGTTCACGCCGACCGCGAAGATCTGGCTTACCACCAACCATGAACCGGTGATCCGGGGGACTGATGAGGGGATCTGGCGGCGGATCTGGATGGTCCCCTTCACCGTCCAGATCGCTGAAGAGCAACGGGACCCTGAGATCGAGAAGAAGCTGATCGCCGAGGGACCGGGCATCCTGAACTGGTGCCTCGAAGGATTACAGCGATATTTTGCCAGCGGGAACCGGCTGGTAAAGCCCCGGAAGGTCTCCGTGGCTACCGGGAACTACCGCACGGTCAGCGATACCGTCAGCTACTTCCTTGCCACCGAATGTGCCTTTGAGCCCGGGAGAATGATCGCACGCTCTGCGTTCCGGGAGCTGTTTGAAAAATGGTGCGAGGAAGAGGGGATCCGGCATCCCATAGCGCCACGGAGATATGCGACCATCCTGAAATCACATAATGTAAGGAGTGTGAAGTCCGGGGGCGAACGGTTCTGGTCCGGGATACGGTGGAAGACCGAAGAGGAACGCGACGCCTGTGATCAGCGGGACCCGGTGCAGGAGCCCTTCCTCGGATTCGCCGGCAGCTGAGGTCTGGGGCACATGGGGCACATCTCCCTCTTTTTTCAGAGATATCTTCCACAGAAAAAAAGATAAAAAAAGTCCTGGAAACAGGGTTGAATGTGCCCCATGTGCCCCTGGAAAACAGTCTCCATCTTCGGGTTTACCGGTTTACCCGTTTAAAGAAACGTTGTGCAGAAGTGACGATGATCTGGGCAAACACGAACGTCTTCTGTCCTCTCCATCCATGTACACAGATCCACCGTCACCCCCGTCAACCTGCACCTGTCGTCCATGGCCCGGTCTCATCCAAAACACCTCCTTCACGGGAGACCGCTTTCTTCATTCTCCGGAAATTGTGCAAGAATCGTCATAAGATCTTGTTTCAGGGGAGGGATATCGATCAGGACAACCGCCCAGATCTCATCAGTATTGACCGCAAAATAGTGATGAACGAGGATATTGCGGAATCCGATGATCTTGCCCCAGGGGATCTGGTGATAGTTCCGTTGCGATTCCTCTGAGACGCCACGAGCAGCTTCCCCAAGGATTTGGAGATGATAGACCACCCATATCTGGACAAGCTCGTCGTTCTCGAAGACCTGTCTTCCTCCTGAAATGTATTTCTCAATCTTTCCTATGGCTTCTGCCATATCCTTGAGGCGGAGCCGATCGTCTCTCATAACGGGACCGCTTCGGAGACGACCCGCGTACGGATCTGTTCGCGGAGCAGATGTACCGTGCAGACATCGACCGGCCTGCCCAGCAGTTTTTCAAGATCATAGGCAAGCCCGCCAAGATCAAACAACGTTCTGCCCGGCTCCAGCTCAACAAGAAAATCGATATCACTTTTTTCATCAGCAGTGTGGCGGGCAACCGATCCAAAAATCCGGATATGGGATGCACCGTACTTTTGTGCAAGACGGTTAATTTCATCTCTTTTTGCCTGGATGAGCTGATAAATATCCGGTTCCGCCATGTATCCTGAACAGATAGTGGGAATACAGTTATTAAAAGGATTCCTCCCAGAGAGAGCTGAAAAGACCCTCACCGGATTTCAAGACGTATAATCGTTCTCTGTGAACAGCGGGGGAGTCTCACCGGAAGGCAGGGGACAAGAAGGGACGGGAACGCGGAATTGGTTTCAGAGGGGTACTTGCCCCACCGATGCTGATTGAGAGGGGTTTTGCCATCTCCCGAACATAAAAACTGTGACGGAGTGTCGCACCACAAATACCAGTACTTCAAAGTATTGACGCAGAGGTATGTTCAAATAATTGAACATATGTTCATTTCTACGAACAATATAGGTTCAATGTTATAGAGGGAAGATCTCTCATTTTTCTCTTATCATGTGAGCGGCACTCACACTACCTCATGAGATCGTTGGACGTCCTGATAGTTCCCCGGCCATGAAAATTGCACCAGGCAGAACCACTCATCTCCGCCGTTCAAAAATCCGGACCCGTTCCCATTCCCGTTCCGCCGAATAAAGATGCAGCACGTCCCGACTGAAAAACGGCTGAAAAGCTAAGATCAATCCCGTCCAATAGATGATTGCCTCTGGAAGAGAACCCAGGGGCAGGAAAGAAAGAACATGGCTGACTTTATCCAGACCAGCATAACCAAGACCGCTGTCAGGGAACTGGCAGCACCGATCGCCAATGTGACTGCGTTTGCCACCATCGTTGACGGCGTGATCACGAACAACCCGTGGAACTGCACCGCCTACACCTACGGCGATGTCCCCCAGGACCCGGTAGCGAAGTCCCGCGAGGCCTACACCGCCTACATCCTCTTTGAGGACATCGAAGCAAACACCGTCGGCTCGATGACCGCCCGGTCCGTGACCGTGGCCGGCTTCAACGCCACCATCACCGAGATCCTGGCCGATACCGAGCTTGCCACCGCCATGGGAGGTGATGCCGTCCGCGATGCGGACTCCGAGAACTACTCGTGCACCCTCAAGTGTCACGACGCCAATGGTGAGGTGTACTATGTCACCATCGCCCGCGACCAGGTACGGATCTCCTCCTACTCGGACGATGCCATCCGGACCAGGGTGGAGACCTGGGCGGACACCGTTCCGGCCCTGGCGTGAACGCCATGGAGAATGAGGTGCTGATCACCGGGATGTTTCTCGGTGCAGGACTGCTCGCCTACGTGGTGATCCCCGGCCTCCTGGTCATGTGGGACCGGGTGCTCGACCACATGGGCGAGGAACCGCTGCAGGGGAAGTGAACCCTTCCCCCGGCGGATTTTTTTTAGAATCGGAAAATGTAGGATAAGTCCCCCGGGTGCCCCTTTTGGAGATAATTAACAGGGTTTGGGGACATTGACGGTATATTTCAGGATCTTTTTACCTAAGAAAAAATATTGAAAAAAAACTCTGGAAAATCGATGACAATTTAACAGATGCTCAAAAATTAAAAAGATCCTTAGCTCGGGGATCACTGCCTTCCCGAACCCTTGATCCCCACATCCTCGTAGGAATCTGACGTGAACGAGATGAGATCTGAACCCTTCGGTTACGGTTTGATTGCTGCCTTCACCTTGGCCAGGATGTCCGGTGGCATGGGGTCCATCTTATGGACGGTTTTTGCGTGCTCGACGATTTTTTTCATCAGTTCTGCTTCGGTGGGAGCAGAGGCCTCGAATGGACAGTTCTTGGCAATGCATTTAAATGATGGCATTTTTTTAGCACCAGCTGGGACATTATCCTGTGCCTATTTATACCTTTTTTCTTCAATACCTTGATGATTGATTCAATCTTCGCATATCAAGAGGAGAGTTATGCCATATTATACTGAAAGCGAATCGCAGCAGTTGAGAGAGAAGTTTGAGGAGATTGTGGTGCCATGGCCGGAGGTAACAAAGAAAACGATGTTTGGCTCTCCTACCTACTCGGCCCGGGGGACGATCTTTGCGATGCTGGTGAATGGCGGAATCATCCTGTCACAACTCGACGATGAGGAGAAAGAAGCCCTCCTTTCAGGTAGTGATGCAGAGTATTTCGTCGCTCACGGCAGGGTGATAAAAAAGTGGGTGCTCATCAGGATCCAGGATAGTGCAGATATCGAGCGGTTCATCCCCTTCATCGAAGCGAGTTACAACAGGGCAATGAAATAAGTGTAGAGGCAGTAATCCCCGCGTTCATTCAATGTACCATTTATCACAATAGTGAGATCCCTTTATTGTCTTGCTTCATCCAATCCCAATTCATGCGAATCAAACTCCTCCTCCTCCTCACCATCCTCACCGTCCCGCTCCTCCTCGCCGGGTGCAACTCACCGACACCTCCCCCTGCAGAACCAGGCACCCCTACGCTGGTCCTCACGTCCGATGCATTCCCTGCAAACGGAACCATCCCGATCCGGTATACCTGTGACGGCGAGGAACTGTCACCCCCTCTCTCATGGAGCAATGTCCCGGAAGGCACCCGGAGTTTTGCGCTGATTCTTGACGATCCCGATGCTCCGATCGGGACCTACACCCACTGGGTTCTTTACAATATTCCCGGCGAGATGAGAGAGCTTCCTGCAGGTATCCCTCCGGGATGAGAAGTGCCGGGTGGGGAGCTGCAGGGGGTAAATAGTGCCCGGAAAGCGGCATATGCCGGCCCCTGCCCGCCCTTCGGCGGTACCCATCGCTATATTCTGACCATGTGGGCACTGGATGATTCTGTGGATTCTTCCGGGACGGTGGATGCCGCCACGCTCCGAAAGGCCATGGAGAACCACGTCCTCGCAACCGGGCAGCTGACAGGGACGTATGGGAGGGTCTGATAATAGGATGGGTAATCCGTTCGGTACCGCCCGATCCGGGATACCCTGCAGAATCAAATTTATTTGGTTCGTTAAAAATCCCCCTTTCCCTTTTTGATCTCCTTTGCGAATTTCGTGATCTCTTTCCACCGCTTTCGTTCAGACCGTACCAGCCCTATCTCGGCTTTCTCGTGCTCGAAGGTAAGTTCCCGCACGAGGCGGTGATAATTTTCCAATCGTGATAAAGAAAGTGTCCCGTTCCTCACTGCCTCCAGCACGGCACAGCCCGGCTCCTGCTCGTGCTGGCAGTCCGAGAACCGGCATCTGGTTGCAAGTTTTAACATATCCGGAAATGTTTCGGCAATGCCGGCTGATGCCGTGCCAATGCCAACCTCCCGGAGCCCGGGATTATCGATCATGAGTGCCCCGCTCTTCATAACGAAGAGCTGCCGTACGGTTGTTGTATGCCGGCCTTTCCCGTCATAGTCGCGGATAATGGAGGTTTCCTGGACAGGTCGGTCGAGCAGCCTGTTGATCAACGTGGACTTGCCGACACCGGATGAACCGATGAGTACGATCGTTGTGCCGAAGGTAAGGAACGGTTCGAGCCGGGAGATCCCATAACCACTGATGGCACTCACGGGGATAACCGGAATACCGGATGCGACCGGGATAATTTCATCAGTGAGCACTGCAGGGTCATCCGCAAGATCGGATTTATTAATCACGATTACCGGTTTTGCACCAGACGCATGGGCGATGGTAAGGTACCGTTCGATCCTCCGTGCGTTGAGATCATGGCCGGCTGCCGTGACAATAAATACAATATCGATGTTGGCTGCAATGACCTGCTCTGTGCCTTCTTTTCCGGAAGCTCCCCGTGTGAATACAGATTTCTGCGGCAGGATATCAACGATCGTGGAGGAGCCAGCTTCCGGCTGGTGGAGCAGCACGATAAAATCGCCCACTGCGGGAAATCGGCCGACCTTTCGCAGGGCTCCGGAGATCCCGGCCGTTACAGATCCCCCATCGATAAAAACATCCCAGACGGTTTTTTGCCGGCAGACCACGCGACCAGGTACATAGGGTCCGGTATATTTTAGAAATGCCTGCGTATGTTCTTCTGTCCACCCAAGCTGTTTCAGGGTATAGGAATGCGCCTCTCCGCATCCGGAATCGGATTTGTTCATTTCAGAAACCTGAACGTAGTGCAGAAAAGGTGGCACGCAAGGTGCCAAGTGGTTTGTGGTCGTGAATGCCTATTACTTAAAATAAAAAAAGTATGTGAAGAGATTTTTCAAGACTGGGAGTGGTCCTGTCATGACCTTTCAATTCACAATAATGTCATGATAGGGAAGATTGTTATCGGTCGAAACAATTGTCCTCAAACGACATTTCCAACAGAATACCTTCAATGAGATCATTCAGAAGGTCTAATGTAAATTGTGCCCACTGCATCCATCCCACTCATTGCCTCCTCCAAGCCGTCCCACCAGGGCTAGGAGCGAAAGGGGTAGCAGTGCGCCCTGGAAGCGACGAGAGGCCTGAGAATTGGGTGGCCACAGCAGCCCAAGCAGCGCCGGTAAACGAATGCATCAGCACGAGGTCGAGCGCTGCGAGTCACTGAGCGTCAGTGGCTATACAAAACACAGCGACAAGCACGATGCGAAGCATGGTGTGAGGAGCGAGGGGGAGCAGGCGATGCGAAGTGAACGAAGCGAGCGAGCATGGCTGTCATCAGGACCAGGAGCGATCTGAAAAACAGGCACACGATGAGAGTGGAGGGAGGAGAGAGCACCGGACGAATGGAGGAGCAGAACGACAACCGGAGCGAGCATGGTGTGACGTCAAAAAAATAGTGAAAACATCACGGTTTCCCGGTATGAACGGCGGATCCAATAAGCAAGACTATCTAGACTGAATCTACATCCTCCTCGGCATCGTCCGCTTGTGCAAAAACATCGTGCCTGCAGTGAATACAACAGTGAACATGCCAAGCGCCGCGATATCCCCGGGAACAGGGAAATAATTCGTCCCGGTGAAGGAGTACCGCACAAGGTCAGTAAAGTAGGTCAGGGGAGAGCAGACTGCGAGTGCCATTCCCCAGGGAGGCATCTGTTCGAGAGGAATGAAGATGCCCGAGATGAAGACCAGCGGGAACTTGATTAATGACGAGAGCATCATGATGTTCGATGGGGTGTTGGTGGGGGGGACTGCAAGCAGCATCCCGATTGCAGAGAAGCAGCATGCGGCGAGCAGGATACCGGCACCCAGCGTGACCGCGTGCAGGAGCGAGAGGCCGAGTACTAGCCCGATGATAACGGTGATGAGCGTGATCCCGATGCCAAAGAGGGTGGAGGCAATCATGTCACCGAAGACAATAGCCTCGACCGTGATCGGGCACGATGCGAGCCGCTCAAGGGTCTTTGCCTGCCCCTCCCAGGGAAAGATAGCGGGGGATACTGCCGTGGCTGTGAAAAAGAGCGCCATCCCGACCAGTCCCGATACCAGCAATGCAAGCGGGAGCTGCCGGCTCCCCATCAGGAACGCGAGGAACAGGAAGACCGGCATGAATATCCCGAAGATGAGCACCGGACCCTTGATGTAATAGATACAAATGTCTTTCTTGGCAATCGCCCATGCTCTCCGGACCTGTTCAGGGAATCCTGCCGGGTTCATGGCGATGCCTCCCGGGTCAGCCGGAGAAATGCATCGTCAAGCGAGGGTGCGAGGGTATTAAGGGTGACGATCGCTGCACCCTGTTCCCGGCTGAACTGAACGAGAAGCCTGATGACCGCATCATGGTTCTCGGTGGTGATCTGCCACTTGTCCCCGGTTCGGTCTGCACTCACCACTCCGGGAAGCCGGGCAAGTGCATCTGCCGGGATCTCCCGGTCGAAACTCACCTCAATCCGGTGGAGACGGTCAATTGCCGCCTTCAGTTTTTCCGGGGCGTCAAGTGCAACTATCTTCCCACTCCTGATGATTCCGACCCGATTGCAAAGCCGGTTTGCCTCCTCCATGTTGTGGGTGGTCAGGAAGATAGTCGTCCCCGCCCGGTTCAGGTCCCGGAGCAGGGAGAGGATCATCTGGGTACTCTGGACATCGAGACCACTCGTGGGCTCATCCAGGAAGAGGAGCCGGGGCTCGTGGAGGAGGGCCATCGCAAGGATGAGCCGCTGCTTCATCCCCTTCGAATAGGCCTGGACCTTCTGGTCCTTCCGCTCAAAAAGGCCCAGCACCGTGAGAAGTTCGGAAGCCCGTTCCGATACACGGACTGGGGAAATCCCATACAGTTCCCCCATCAGCATCAGGTTCTGCCAGGCGGTAAGGTCGGTATAGGCATTCGAGGTCTCGGGCACGACGCCGAATCCCTGTTTGGCCAGTACCGGTTCGCGCTGTATATCATGGCCGAGAATCATTGCAGAACCGGAATCAGGAGGAATAACCCCTGTCAGCATCCTGGTGGTGGTGGTCTTTCCGGCACCGTTCGGGCCAAGGAAGCCGAAGATCTCCCCTTCCTTCACCAAGAACGAGACATGGTCGACAGCCACCGTAGAGCCGAAAACCTTGGTCAGATCAGCGACCACAATTGCGTCAGGCATCCGGATATCCCCTCAGACATCATCCCGGATGCCAAGGAGCACCATCCGCTGGTCGCATCGGATCCCCCGGTTCTCATCCTTTCGCACCGAAACAAGGTGCAGGGGTTTCACGGGATGCCTGGCACTCCCGGCAGTGATGATCCCCTCCCCTTGGAGAACAACAAATACCACGGCATATGGTTCCGGATGGGGAGGGATCTCCTGACCGGTCTCAAGGCAGACGAGGACGATGTTCGATCCGCTCATTTTGATGAGATCTTTTTTCACAGGGGTATCCGGTGAGCACTCAGCTACGTTTAGGAGATCCACACTGCTGGCTGTCATGGTCCCGCAATTCTTATTCGTCTCTGGCTTTTTCAGACTCATACCGTTTCACCTCCTTCTCCATGAACACCTTTGCACGGGGGGTGATCTGGTAAATGATATACTGCCCTTGTTGCTCCCCTTCGATCATCCCGGCCTTCTTCAGGATATTCAGATGGTACGACAATTTGGAGTCGGCCATCCTGACGACTGCTTTGATCACGCAGACGCAGAGCGGCTGGACCATGAGAAGGGAGAGGATCTTCAAACGGACCGGATCGGCACAGGCCTTGTACCACCCCTGCATCTGTTCAAACATTTGGTCGGAAGGGATCTGGTCGATGAGTCCCTCCACTCCGCCACAGGAACAGAGCGAGTCGGCAATCTCCTGGGGAATGGAGAGGTCATCGACATCCTTTCGAGCCATTCGGGAGCGTGATACCTGCCTGGACATTTCAAATTACTATAAATTACTCTAATCTCATAAACTGTTCATCCGCACCTGGTTGTCCGGTTGTTCCTTCTGAATGATTCCTATCAGAAGTTTTATGTCTCACAATATTTCAATTATAGTTGAAATATTTTGTCGAGAAGGATATGAATGCATCTCCACCATCCCCTGTTCCTCGAACCTGCTGAAGGAGGTGAACAACCATGACCGATGCCATCACCGGAGCACTGCTCTCCGGGCTGAACGCAGTCATCGAGTATCTTGCTGCCCACGTCATCACCTGCCTCGTCCCTGCCTTCTTTATCGCAGGTGCGATCGCGGTCTTTGTTAAGAAAGAGGCGATCCTGAAGTACTTCAGCCCTGATGCCAAAAAGTCCGTCAGTTACGGGGTTGCATCTGTCTCCGGAGTCGTCCTTGCCGTCTGCTCCTGCACCATCCTGCCGATGTTTGCCGGCATCCTGAAGAAAGGGAGCGGGATCGGTCCTGCCACCACCTTCCTCTATGCAGGGCCTGCCATCAACATCCTCGCCATCATCTATACTGCCAGCGTTCTTGGATGGGACATCGGGTTTGCCCGGGCATTTTTCGCCATCACCATGTCGATTGCCATCGGCCTCCTCATGGCCACCATCTTCCGGTCTTACGATGAGGCCGTGACCGCAGCGGGCAAGGGGTTTGTGGCCGGCAGCGAAGAATCCACCCGGCCGAAATGGGTGGTACCTCTCTTCTTTGTCTTCCTTGTGCTCATCCTGGTGATCGGAGCTTCCGGGCTCATTCCATTCTCTGTCCGTCTCTCGATCGTGTATGTCCTGACCCTGGGAGTCGCCCTGCTGCTCATCTACTACTTCGAGCGCGACGAAGTAACCGAGTGGGGATACGAGATCTGGGACCTCACCAAGAAGATCTTCCCGATCCTCATTGCCGGGACATTCATAGTGGGCATCATTGCCTTCTTCCTCCCGCCAGAGACCTTCAAACCGTTCTTCGGTGACAACTCGCTCGGGGCCTGCCTCCTGGCATCAGTGGTCGGCGCCCTCCTCTATATGCCCACGCTCCTCGAGGTCCCCATCATCGGTGGCACGTTCGGATACACCTCGGGGGTCATGGCTGGCGGTCCGGCCCTATCCCTCCTCCTGGCAGGACCTGCCGTCAGCCTCCCAAGTCTGCTCGTCTTGTACCGCATCATGGGAGGAAAAAAGACCCTTGTCTATGCTCTCCTGGTGGTCGGCTTCTCGACCTTCGCCGGGTTCGTGTTCGGCAGCTACTTCCCGTACCTCGGGATCCCGGGATGTGGCACCAGTGGATGAGAAGCCCTGCTGCGAGGCGGAAGCTCTCCGTCGTATCCGGCAGGTCGATGTCGGGGGCATCGTGGTCGGGATCAGCATGCTCGACCATATCCTCACAGAAGTGAAGGCGATGGAACTTCCGGACGAAAAGGAAACTGGGAGAGAACTCCTGAAGAGGGTGAAGATCTACAATTATATCCCTGCATCAGCAGAAGAGAAATACCGGATCACGCTTTTAGAGGAATATCTGAAGTGCAAGGGTGGAGGAACCATATGAAGATAGAAGTGCTCGGCACCGGCTGCATGAAATGCAAGCGGCTGTTCAAGAACGTTGAGATTGCCGTAAAAGAACTCGGCATCACTGCAGAGATAGTGAAGGTCGACGACATCAGCGAGATCATCAACCGCGGAGTCATGCTCACCCCGGCGCTTGCAGTCGATGGGGAGATGAAAGTCTCAGGCCGGGTCGCGGATGTGAAAGAACTCAAGGAGATCCTGAAGGGATAAGCCATGGCATCAAGACCGGAGTGTGCATGCGGTGACACCTCGGCACTCGCTGGTGGGAAGAGACGGATCATCTTTCCCTGTGCAGGGACAGCGAACGTCGGTCTTATCTCCAACGTGGCCGCCCTCCAGCTCGCTCTCGAGGGGTATGGCGTGGCGACGTGCATCGCACTCCTGGGATCCGGGGATCCGGGTCTGAAAAAGCGTATTGCTGAGGCCGATGAGGTGGTGCTCATCGATGGCTGCCCCATGACATGCGGGGCGAAGATTGCCAATGCCCAGGGAGTGACCCCGGCCCAGCATATCGTGATCACCGGTCTCGGAATCGACAAGGTGTACGAGAAGAACTTCACCGAAGACGAGGTGGAACTCGTCGTCTCTGCTGCCTGGGAAGGAAGGGGAAGACCCGGGGAGACCCATGCCCGGTGAGTCCTGCGTCACGAAGGAACCAAAAGGCCTCGGCTGGTTCGAACGGTACCTGACGGTATGGGTCCTCCTCTGCATCGGGATCGGCATCCTGCTTGGGAACTACGCCCCGGAGCTTGCCCGGTATCTCGATTCCCTTGCCATCTACTCGGGGGAAGCCCCGATCATCTCCCTCCCCATCGCCATCGCCCTCTTCTTCATGATGTACCCCATCATGGTGAAGATCGACTTTGCGGAAGTCCTGAAGGCTGGGAAGAACATCAAGCCAGTCGCCCTCACCCTGTTTGTCAATTGGGCTATCAAGCCCTTCACCATGTATGCCATCGCCCTCTTCTTCCTCGGCTATGTCTTCATCGGGTTCATCGGGCCGGAGGCAGTTGACCTCGTGAAGATGCCCTTCGGCCTGGACCTCCCGGTTGGAGCGCCCTACGGGGACGGGACCGTGGTCATGGTGGATGGCATCAAGATGCTGGAAATCCCCCTCTGGCGGAGCTACCTAGCCGGGTGCATCCTTCTTGGGATCGCTCCGTGCACCGCCATGGTCCTGGTATGGGGATACCTGGCGAAGGGCAATGACGGGCATACCCTCGTGATGGTAGCCATCAACTCGCTCACCATGCTCCTCTTGTACGGACCGCTCGGGGGCTTCCTGCTCGGGATCGGCCAGCTCCCGGTCCCCTGGCAGGCACTCGCCCTCTCGATAGCGGTCTATGTAGCTCTCCCGCTTGTAGCCGGGTATATTTCGAGAAGACTGATCATTAGGGCGAAGGGCGAGGAGTGGTTCAACCGGAAGTTCGTCCACTACCTGACTCCAGTCACCATCATCGCCTTACTTTCGACACTGGTCCTCCTCTTCACCTTCAAAGGGGAGGTAATCCTCTCCCAGCCGCTGACGATCGTCTGGATCGCAATCCCCCTCTTCCTCCAGACGATGCTCATCTTCACGATCGGGTATTTCCTCGCGAAGAAAATCCACCTCACCTATGAGGATGCCGCACCCTCGGCGATGATCGGGGCCTCGAACCACTTCGAGGTCGCCATCGCCACGGCCACGATCCTCTTCGGGATCGCTTCAGGGGCAGCCCTCGCGACCGTAGTAGGAGTCCTGATCGAAGTCCCGACCATGCTCCTCCTGGTAAAAATTTGTCTCCGGACACAAGGATGGTTCAGATGAAACGCAATCTTATCATTGAATGGAAACACATCGGCACCACCGTCACCGGCACCTGCGAACGCTGCAGCCTGACCGGCGGGGCCATAATGGACGTGCTCGAAGACCTCCAGCCCTATTTCAGACAGAAGAATATTACCGCCCGATTCAGGGAAACAATACTCCCCGACTCACAGATTGAAGAGTCAAACCAGGTCCTGATCAACGGTGTTCCCCTGGAGGAGTACCTGTCGGATGCCCGGGTGGTACAGACCCCCTGCTGCTCCTGTGCCTGCATCACGGGACAGGATGAAGCAGAGTGCCGTGCGATCGATGTCGGTGAGGAACGCTACGAGGCAATCCCCCCCGATCTGCTGAAGCGGGTGATTATCGGGGTCGTTGAATCGTGGGAGACCCCGTGCAGCTGTGGCTGCGATTGCGGCCCGGATATGAAATGCGAGTGAACCTGTCATGAACGAATCAATCGGATGTATCGGGGGAGGGCGGGTGGTCCGCATCCTCCTGCATGGATGGAGGGAGGCGGGCCTTCTCCCGGAGAACATCATTGTCAGCGACCCCAACAGAGGGGCACTTGACCAGATAACCGCAGAATTTCCAGGGGTGACCGTACTACAGGACCAGAACGCCCTTGCAGCCGGCCAGGACCTTGTCATCATCGCAGTCCATCCCCCGGACGCAGGGAAGGTGCTCGGTGTGATTGCCCCGGCACTCAAACCCGATGCCATCGTCATCTCGCTCATGCCCAAGCTGACCATCGCCCAGATCTCCGGGATGCTCGGGGGATTCGACCGGATCGTCAGGATGATCCCGAATGCCCCGTCCATGGTACTGAGCGGATATACCCCGGTTACCTTCCCCGGGGGGATCGCAATGGAGGACCGTGCGATGGTGGGAACCCTCCTGGAATCCCTCGGCCGGTACATCGATGTCCCCGAGCAGGACCTGGAGGCCTACGCGGTGATCTCCGCCATGGGGCCGACTTGCCTCTGGTTCCAGCTCTATGAACTCGAGCAGATCGCGGTCTCGTTCGGGCTCTCCCCGGAACGGGCTGCCGATGCAGTCCGGAAGATGGCGGAAGGGACCGTGCAGACCATGATGTGGTCCCATCTCACCCCCGAGCAGGTCATGGACCTCGTCCCGGTTCGGCCTCTCGGCGAGGATGAACCGGCGATCAGGGAGATGTACCGGAGACGCCTCCCCGCTCTCTACCAGAAACTGAAGGGCTGAACCACTGTGGCTGAGCCAGACTTCGTCAGGGGATCCAGCCTGGACCTGGATGACCGGCCGGTCCTCCTCCTGACCTGCTCCGGGATCTCGCATACCGGGCAGCTCACCACGATGGCAGGGAACTCGCTCCGATGCCGTCATCCCGTCCTTGTTTCCCGTCATGTGAGGCTCACTTCCCTCACGCGGTCCCTGGAGAAGGAATTGACCGGGGACGAATGCCTCATCGCAGTGGACGGCTGCGAGGAATGCTGTGCAAAGAAGAGGATGGACCTGATCGGGAAGATCCCGGATGCCTATCTCATCGCGACGAGAGAAGGGATCACCAAGCGAGGGATGGAAGAGCCGCGCTACGATGAGATCGAATGTCTCTGCCAGGCAGTCGTCCGGACGATCAGGAAGAGTGGAGGTAAGAATGATGAATGAGATTATGAAGCGACGAATTGTAGTCCTGGGAATACTCCTGCTGCTCGTAACGCTGGCAGCCCTTGGAGCAGGATGCACCGCTCCGGCCGCGACGAACGAAAGCCAGATAATGACAACCCCCGGGGCTGTCCAGAAAGTGGAAGTCTACCACTTCCACCGCACCCAGCAATGCTACTCCTGCCGAACCGTTGGGGCGTATGCCGAGGATACCGTGAAGACCTACTTCGCCCCGGAACTGGAATCCGGGAGGGTGGTATTCGGCCACATCAATATCGAAGAACCGGAAAACAAGGCGCTGGTGGACCAGTACGGGCCGACAGGATCCTCGCTCTGGATCGGTGTCTACGACAAGGACGGGTTCCATAAAGAGGAGAATGTCAATGTCTGGTACAAGATCGGGGACAAGGAGGCGTATCTGGCCTACCTCAAAGGTGTGATCGAGAAGCGAATGGCAGGTGACTTCTCCTGATCGATTTCATGGGCAGCATGGAGGCGCTGGGGACCAGTGGCATCCCCCTGGTCGCAGCGTTCTTCATCGGACTGGTGATGACCTTCTCCCCCTGCCCTCTCGCCACAAACATCACGGCCATTGCGTTCATCTCAAAGAAGATTGGGGACAGCAGACACACGCTCCTCGTAGGGACCCTCTATGCCCTGGGACGGATGGTTGCCTATATCGGCCTCACCGCCCTGATCGTCTATGCAGGACTGAATATCCAGTCTATCTCTCTCTTCCTCCAGGAATACGGGGAGAAACTGATCGGGCCCTTCCTTGTCATCATGGGGATCCTGATGCTGGAGCTTGTGGACATCCCCTCCATCGGAGGCCAGGGATGGCTGCAGAAGATCGAGCTCTATCTTGGGGAAAAGGGATACCTTGGGGGCTTCCTTCTCGGGATCATCTTCGCCCTTGCCCTCTGCCCGTTCGCCGCGGTCCTGTTCTTCGGGATGCTCATCCCGATTGCATTGAAGACCGGGGATGCGATCTTCGTCCCGGCGGTCTTTGGCATCGCGACCGCCCTTCCGGTCATCATCATCTCACTCGTGCTCGTCTCGGGGGTGAACCGGGTTTCTGGGATGATGACTGCGGTACAGAAGAACGAGAAGTGGATCAAGTGGGCAGTCGCTGCCGTGTTCATCATTGTGGGAGTGTACTATATTGTCATCGTATACGGCCCGATGGTTGGGATAGGAATATGAAGGACGATTGATCGGGTCGCTTACGCACCTTGTGCGAGGATATGCCCGATCAGCCGCTTCTCCGCTTTATGAATGTGCTCAAGCAGGGTAGTCTTGTCCATTCCCTTCTTCTCCGCAAGTTCTCCGGCAATGCCAGGCGTGTCAGCAGGGCCCCCCTCCCTTGATCCCCCCGAGGCTTGATGGGATACCTGGTGGGGTGAGTCATTCTGCCTCGGGGGTCGTACCCGTCCGGACATCCGCATCGATGGTCGGATCGTTACCGGACGGTACGCGGTAACATCCCTCACTCCTCGCCCAGGTATACCGCATCCTCCACATCACGGAAGTGCGGGTCCCCGGTCACGACCTGGTGGCCACCTGCCCGGGCAGTAGCAAGGACGATCGCATCGGCGATTCCCTCCACTTCGCGGTTCTTCAGGTGTCCTGCAAAGATGGCAAGTTGCTCATCTAACGGAAGGACCGTACTTCGTGTACGGATATCGTCCAGGCAGTGGAGGAGGGTAGCCGGATCGATCCCTTGGATTGTAAAATACCTGACCGTTTCTGCAAAGGTGATTGTCGAGCTGAAGAGAGGACCCTGCTCCTCGACCCAGGGTCGCATGGCCGTATTCCCCCGCCAGTATTCCACCCAGACCCAGGTATCAAGGACGAATCCGATGAGAATCCTCCTCCTCGTCCCGGACAAACGGTCCTGCACCGGAGAGAAGCCCGAATGTTGAAGGGCGGAGCCTTCTCCTCTCATCGAGCAGGAACCGGATGGCATCATCGTAGGTCTTCCCTCCGGATTCTCGTTTTATCCTGTCAAGGTCTCTCTTGGTATCCTTGGAAATCTGGATGGTGGTCCTGTCCGAAAACTCCATTCGCCCGGGAGTCGGGAGAAGACCCGTCCGATTGGTGGAACCATCTCCTGGCTGCTCTCGGGTGTTTCCTGACCTCTTCACTTTGTTGGGAGGAGGAGCCTTTTCCGTTCCCTTTTGCATGCTATAGTCTATAGCGCTATAGAATATAAATAGAAGTGTGTCATAGCGGGTCCACGTCTGTACTATTGAAACCAAGGGCACGTTGTTCTGAAGAATCGATGCCTATCATTGCATCGGTCTGAATCATGGTGCCAGATTCGCCGTGTCCGGGAAAGCAGGGAGCATGCTCCGAGAATCATCATCTCACCAGTCCCCTGCAGACCGCGGTCGTTATCAGGATACCTCTCGCTGAGACCGACAGCAGGACTCTTCACAATCACCTTTATGCCATCTATCGAAGAGATAACAGCATGAATACCCTCATCATTTACAAATCTTACAGCAAGATGAATACCGAGAAGGTCGCAAAAGCGATGGCCGAAGCCATGAACGCGACCCTCAAGAAAGTGGAAGAGGCAAAGCCGGAAGATCTCACGGGATACGACCTGATCGGTATCGGTTCCGGTATCTACGCCGGCAAATACCACAAGGACCTGTATAAGCTCCTCGAGAAAATCCCCCGGCTGGAGAAGGACATGTTCGTCTTCTCGACGGCAGGGAGCCCTGATGAAAAGTATGAAAAGCCCATGAAAGAGCTGCTGGCGGGGAAAGGAGCCCGGGTCGTAGGAGAATTCCGGTGCCCCGGTGCAGCCGGCCTGCTGGGATTGACGTGGGCGAACAAGGGACACCCCGATGAGCAGGACCTGGAGAGAGCCCGGACGTTTGCAAAAGGGCTCATTAAAGTCTGAAGTGGATGCCCCATGAATGCGTTGGAGTAACCTCCCCCAGACGTTTTTCATGAATTTTTAGCGGTGAAAGCCAGAAATACATGATTATCCTGCCCCGGTATCAGAATCATTTCTTTGGGAATATCTCTGCACCTTTAGACATCCCGCCGGTATATTTCTCCAGGTACTTGGCACAAAGGTCGAATGCCCCGGAAACCAGTTCCCGCCCGATCCCAGGCACCCCGCAGGTGATGATCCGGATATTCCGTGTTTCCGCGGTCACCTTGGTCGTATCGGAATCACGGTACGGGTAGATCGCGACGATCTGTTTTTCGTCGGTCATGATGACCTGGTTCTTCTGAAGCACTACCTGCTTCTCCATTCCGATACCAAGGAAAGATTCCCCGTTATTGGCGAACCGGAGCGTCAGATCCCCTGTCAGGGCATCAGAATCGAATGCTGCGATTGGCACCCCGGAGCGGGCAGATGCCAGGTTGTAGGAGTCAACGGCAGTATTGATCCTCGGGAGTTTCCCACCTGAAAGGATCCTTCTTACCAGGGCTTCGGATGCCGGCCTGGTCTTGGTCGGGTCTACCCCGACACTCCAGAAAAAGTCCCTGTACGCTCTGAATACTGGATCGTCCTTCACCTGCTCCAGGGTATAGCGGGATTTTACCTCCTGGATGGTCTCCCGTTTTAGTGTTTCCAGCCCGGCACTCTCATGGGCAATCTGCACAGACCGGATATTCCCTTCGGCCACACCGATCCCCGGGAATGCATCCAGAACTTCCTGGCTGAACTTCATGGTATCCTTGAGTAGGGATTGAATCACCCTCACGTTAAAGGAATGGTGCCGGAGGAATCATATACCAAAGCTCGCTATTTTCTTTTCGTGAAGGGAATATGGTTGAACAACCTGGGGCTATTATCCGTCTTTCGAAAGAACAGATCGGACCGGCAAGCGAAATGCTCGTTGAAGCATTCTTCAACGATGCCAAACTGACGTATGTCCTCCCTGACGACACTACCAGGAGAGAGGAGGGAAGGAACATCTTCGAATTCCACCTCCGTTACGGCCTGAACTATGGCCGGGTGTATGCCACATCCCCCACCCTTGAGGGAGTTGCCGTCTGGCTTCCCTCGAACCGGTCGGAGGTGACGTTCTGGAGGGCGATGCGGTCAGGGGGGATGGCGCTGCAGAAAGGGCTTTCGAAGGACGCCATGAAACGGCTTCTTGCCTTTGCAGAAGAGGTCGATGTCTATCATAAGAAGCATCTTCCCATCTCCCATTGCTACCTCTTCTTCATCGGTGTTGATCCTCGCCTCCACGGAAAAGGATATGGAGGGAAGCTGATCCGGCCCATGCTTGACTGGATGGACAGGAAGCAGATAGCCTGCTATCTGAATACTCAGAACGAGAAGAACATCGGTCTGTACGAGCACTTTGGGTTTACCGTTGTCGAACAGGTCAGCCTTCCGGGATCAGGGATTCTGCATACCGGAATGGTCAGGCCCCCGGTTGTCCAGGGGGAATAGCTCACGGGACCCTGAAAAAAGACATCAGAGGGGAAGAAAAGAATTTTTGCTCATTGTACAACAAGGCGATAGAATGACCAAACACGATCCTATTTCCCTTGTCCACGGGATCATGCAGGAGTTTGCCCGCATGACAGGGCTTGATCCTCCTTCTCCGTCTCCGCGACGATACCTGTGGACGGATGCGTTTGCGGTATGCAACTACCTTGAACTGTATCACCGGACAAATGATGCAGCATACAGGGACCTTGCATTGCGCCTTGTCGACCAGGTGCACCATGTCCTCGGCCGGCACCGTGAAGACGACCCTCGGAAAGGCTGGATCAGCGGCCTGCATGAGCAGCAGGGCGAACTGCATCCGACCATTGGGGGCCTCCGGATTGGGAAAAAACTGAACGAACGCATGTCGGGCGAACCGTTCGATGAGCGGCTCGAATGGGACCGGGATGGGCAGTACTACCACTACCTGACAAAATGGATGCATGCCCTCAACCGTGTAAGCCGGATGTATGGGGATCCGCAGTATACCCGGTGGGCGCTGGAATTAGCAAAGACGGCCCATGCCCGATTCACCTACCTTCCAGCCTCTGGAGGTCGGAAACGTATGTTCTGGAAGATGAGTGTCGATCTGTCCCATCCCCAGGTCTCCTCCATGGGCCTGCACGATCCCATCGATGGGTTGGTCACCTACCGTGATCTCCAGATGACGCTGGAATCTTTCCAGCAACCATCGCCAAAGGTAAACCTATTCACGGAGATTGCGGAGATGGAAGAGATGTGCCGGATGCAGGACTGGGCGACGGATGATCCCCTCGGCATCGGGGGCCTCCTTTTCGATGCCTCACGGATTGCACAACTGATGGTGCAGGGCGGATTTGCTCACCCGGATTTGCTGGAGAGTGTCACAGAGTCAGCCCTCCAGGGAATGCGGACAGTGAAGAGGAGCAGGCTCCTGCAGCTGCCTGCCGGATACCGCCTCGCCTTCCGGGAACTCGGGCTCTCGATCGGGATGAAAGGGCTCGAAGAGTTATCCGGAATGATTGAAGGGTACCCGGCTGTGTTTGGAACGAAGGATTCCCTGCACCGGAAGGTTGCGGAGCTCAGGAAATATATGCCTCTCGCAGAGGAGATAGAGCTGTTCTGGCTTGATGAGGACAACCAGGGGGCTGGAACCTGGACAGAGCACCAGGAGATCAACATGGTCATGCTCGCCACCAGTCTTGTACCGGACGGATTCCTTATGATATGAGGGAGAGAAATGGGATACTTTCAAATCTGGGAAAAAAGTACGAACTGTCTTCGTGGCAATGCCGGGATGATCAGTCCTTCTTTGCACCTGAAATTTTAGATTTCAAATACTATTGATTAAGGAATAGTTCCCGATTGTCCATAACTATCGAAAATTCATGGAAGAAATAAAATATTCGTGCATGTACCTGTTTTCCATGGATGCATCCCAAGGGTATCTCGCAATTTCCATAACAATCCTGGCCATAGTGGCACTGTTACTGTTTATTGCAGGCAGGAAAAAGCCCAGGGAAGACCTCTCGGGACTCGTCGCCATCTCCCTTGCCTTGATTACCGCCGGCATCGTCTTTGGGGAGAATCTCCTCGTCGGCTACAGCCTCATAGGGGCCGGGGTCCTTCTCGCCGTTATCGATATCTATCTCACAATGACACACCAATGAAGCGTGTCCAGGACAACATTTATCGGTGATACTTCCATTCTAGCATGCAGAGGAGACTGTGTTATCAGGGGATGAAGGCATGGAAGAGGAATGTTGCCCGCGGTTCGATCCCGCTCCCTGGGACGGGAAGGTGCTGGAATGGGAGAACAAGCGGTTTGTCAGGGACAGGGTGAGAACGTTCTTCTTCATCCCCCTCAACTTCGGGGGTGTCATCACGAGGCTCAACGGGAAGGTGGAGAAGGCAGGGGCGACAATTCCCGACAATCTCTGCCTCTCTGATGACACCTCGCGGTGGAACATGGACATCTACCTGGCGGTCGACAGGGAGGTCCCGGACGTGGAGAACGTGACCCTGAGCGGGAAATTTCTCTGCAGGGTGTATGAAGGTCCTTATGGCGATACGGGAAAATGGTGCAGGGACTTCGAGTCGTATGCCAGGGAGCGGTACCTTTCCATCAAGAAATGGTACATGTGGTACACCACTTGCCCTAAATGTGCCAGAAAATACGGGAAGAACTACGTGGCAGTTCTTGGCCAGGTAGGCTGACGGCGCATCTCACCCGGAAGGTATCGTATCCTTACGCCACCAGCTCAACACGGTATCAGGGTGTAAGGTCACAGCCGGTACATGCCAGGCACATGGTCTGTGACTCCCTGGTTGAGAGCCCGTACTTCCTGAGGATCTCCCGTGTCATGGTGGTGAGCTTCAGAAGCCGTTCGGGGCTCGGCCGGACCGCATGTTCAAGTGCTTCTTTTCTCAAAGGTGAGATGGAGATCGGGCGGAGGACGGCAATAACCCCCATCTGTGCGAGATACTCCACCCCATGCCGGACGCATTCGTCCGTCTCCCCAAGGCCGATAATGATATTCGTCGAGACGTGGTTTCTGCCGAAGACCTCGACTGCCTCACGCAACGACTCCAGGATAAACTTGAGATTGTGCCCCTTCCTCCCCCTGCAGATACGGTCGAAGATCTCCGGATCCATGGTCTCGACGCTGTATTTCACTTCGGTCACCCCCGCCTCCTTCAGCTTCCTGGAGGAATCTTTAGCAGGGTGGACCGCGACTCCGATGGGGACCCCGTAAGGCACGAGCGATTTGACAATATCTGCCACGCGATCAATCTCGTCATCCGGTGATGTTGCGATACCAGAGGTCAGGGCGATGACCTTCAGGGTGCCCTTCTCCCTGGCTCTCTCAACGATGGCCAGGATCTCCTCCTTTGTCTTTATCTTCCCCTTGGAGAGGGGGACCGAGCAGAACTGGCAGTTGTAGATGCAGCGTTCACTGACGGTGATGTAGACCTGGCCGGGGCAGTGAGCGACCACTTCCTCGATAATCCCTTCCGCCAGCTCCGTATTGTCCCGGGAGATCACGACATGATCGTCTTTCCGGGTCATCTTCAGGGGAGAGTCCCGGTTCACCTCCAGCCGGACGCGAAGACCTCCGGACGAGAAGAATACATTCTGGAGTCCCATCCCCGGCCCAGCCGTCGATGTCCTGGGGGGTGGCAGCAGCGACTCTTCGATAGCGATGGTCCCGACCGAGAGCAGCTCTGCTTTTATGGTCTCGTCCATGAGGATCATCCTGTCACCCACTCACTTCATACCGAACAGACGTGCTGCATTGCCGGAGAGAATACTTTCGAGCACATCCGGCTGGTAAGAGAACCGCTGGAACTCTGCAAGGCTCTGGGCGAGGGGCCGGACCGGGTACGAGGAGGCATAGAGGATTCGGTCCCCGAGGAAATGGTTGGCTGCATCGACCCATTCCCGGGCACCGGGAAATCCGGGGATGAACTGGAAGAAGTCCGGGATGACCCAGAGGTTCCCCAGCGGAGCATTGGCAATCATGACGCCGATCATCTCGCTCGTGTAAGGGAATGCGGCATGGACCACGACAATCTGGAGGGTAGGAAACGCGTTTGCAACCCGCTGGATGCGGTAGGGCTCGGCATACGAGATATCCAGCCCCTGCATCAGGCTGCAGGTGAGGTAGAGTACTCCACCGAGTTCATCACATTTCTCGTAGAGAGGATAATTCTTCGGGTCGTCAACATACCGGGCTGGAACCCACCACCCGGGATCGACCGCGATCCCTTTAAAACGCAGCTCCCCGAGCGTCCGTTCGATCTCCCTGACCCCTGCATCGACATCAGCCCCGTTGATGCCCGCAAGGGCGATCGGGAACCGTTCGGGATACCGGTCGCGGAGCTCGGCGATATCGTCGTTCAGGATCGTCCGGTGCCCTGCCTGCCGGCCGACGAGTATCCCCTTGTCAACCCCTGCTGCATCCATCTCATCCAGGAACAGTTCCCATGATTTCTGCGTCATGGAAGGGGTGCGTTCATACCCGCTTACCAACGGACTTCGCTTTACCGGAGGCCGGGCGCCAGGTTCCGATGCCAGGACCTGGGTCAGGCTTTTAAAAGGGGGTCGTACCCGTGCATCGATGATCACGCTCTCCTCTCCAATGGCCCGGAGGCCTCTGATCACTTTCTTTCCTGTCGGATGATAACTCCATGCATCTGGTAGTGCCCGGGATCTGTTCACCCGAGAAGGATACCCCTCGATGTTTCAGAAGATCGGACGACCTTCACCAGATATAAAAAAATAACATGATTCCTTCGAGGGCCACAGCATAAAAGATGAAAATGCCGGAGGCATTTTCATATAAAAAAGGGTATAGTGGCATTTCATCCACCATTTTTTCACGGCATCACATGATTTCATACCTCTTGACGCTCCTGGGGGTTGCGCCCTTGGCTTACCCCCGCCGCTGTGGCGTCCCCCAAGATGCGATAGGATGGTATCAACCGCATTATTCCTTCATTGTGAATTGCTCTATGCGATTTACCTTTTTTTCATCGATTTTTGGAACTGCAAACATGGAATATTTTTAGACGTAATGTAATCGCAGGATTGGTGGTAAAAAATAGTACTATACCCAAAAAAAATCCCAAAAAAAGAATTACTTTTTCACGGCACCAGCCAGTCTCTTTCCGACCTCGTCCCAGTTGACGATGTTCCAGAATGCTTCCACGAACTTGGCCCTGTCGTTCCGGTAGTCAAGGTAATATGCATGCTCCCACACATCCAGGACCATCAGGAGGGGGTACCCGGGAAATGTGTTCATGTTGTGTTTCTCAATCTGCATCATCAGCAGCCTTCCGCTCTCGTTGCAGTAACTGAGTGCCGCCCAGCCCGATCCCTCAACACTCGTTGCTGCGGTGGAGAACTCCCTCCTGAACCGGTCAAATCCACCGAACTCGGCATCGATCGCCTTTGCCAGGTCCCCTTTGGGCAGCCCTCCGCCCCCGTTTCCTGCCGGTGCCAGGTTCTTCCAGAACAGGGCATGGAGCCTGTTTCCCCCGATATGGAACGAGAGCTCCTTTGAGGTCGCCTTGACATCAAAATCGGTCTTCTCTTTGCGGGCCTTGTCGAATTTTTCTAAGAGGGCATTTGCCCCTGTCACATAGGCCTGGTGATGCTTCGTGTGATGCAGCGTCAGCTGATCTTCAGAAATATACGGTGCAAGTGACCGGTAGTCGTAGGGAAGTTTTGGAAGGGTGTACATTTTTTCCATGAATGTTTCTCTCCTCTGATAAATGACAGTGGAGGAGGTTATCCTATTTGTAGTATTGGATGGAGGAAAGGCATCCTCTGATTATCAGGATTCACGACCCGATCGTATGCACGATCGTGCCATTCTTGAAAATGGTGATCAGGCCGCCGCTCTGGGAGACGACAATCCCGATGGAGCTGGTCACCAGGGTGATACCAGCGATAGACGAGTGGCGTGATCCAAGCCCGTCCGGGACTTTCACCTGGCTCATGTCAACGGTAATGTACCGTCCGGCAGACTCGACAATCCCGTCTCCCGAGATGATGAATGCGCCATCGAGCTGGGCAAATTCCTTGATATTCCCCTTGATCCCGCTCTCGGTTATCTGCCGTTCTGCCTCATTATGACCCTGGAACGGGTTCAGGACAAACTGCCGGGAATTGGTCATCACCGCATCGGTATCTCCGACCACAAACGAGGTCCCGACTGCCTGCCCCTCTCTCCCCTCCCTGCCGATCTCCATTGCCACCTGGATGACCGATTCAACAACTTCCGGACTCACATCGGTCCCATCACAGATCGCTTCGAGTTCCCGTCGGGAAGGTATTTTTTCAGCGACAGTACCAGATTTTTGCGGATGAGGTTCAGGGGCACCAGTCTTCCCCGTCGTCGCAGCAATAGTCTCCCACTTCTCTGCCAGATCCAGGTAGAGGCCCCGTTTTTCGGGAGACTTCTCTGCCAGGGCACGGAACATCTGCGCACAGATATGGGCGCTTGCTGCGGCGGTGGTCAGGTCTCCCTTCCCTTTTGCCTCGTAATATATCTTCTCCTGCAGGGAGACTGCCTCCGGGATGTCAGCCGCCCGTGGATCTTCCCTTCTCTTCTGGAACAATCGCTGACCTATCACCAATGCTAAAATTACAATCACGGCTGTCGTGAGGATAATCAGATACAGCGGCTGTCCATATGGGGGAGGAGTTGAGACCGCAGGGAGTCCCGGAGGACCGGGATTTTCCGCTGTTATATCAACGGTGATCCCTTTGGAAATCGTCTGTCCATCCGATTGTGCAGCCGTGATAGTGATCGTGTAGATGCCTGCTGCAGCATACCGGTAGGTTGCGGGAAGGTCGGTCACATTCGTGACATTCCCCTCGTCCCAGTCAATCCTTACCGATGAGATGGTAACACCCGGTGATCCGGCATTGAGATTCCCGTTCACGGTCACGTTCATGCCATCGATCACCGGCTCAAGCAGGGTGAGTGCGGGTCCGTTGGCCGGACCAGGTTGATTGGTGGGGATACCCGGAATCGAAATAATCAACGGATCCCGGGTAGGGATCGCAACTGGTTCATCGATGGTAATAGTGGTGGCCCGGGTGGTATTCAGCCCATCTGACTGGAATGCCGTGATGGTGAGGGTATAGCTGCCGGGGCTGCGATAGGTGTGGGAATGAGGGAATTCGTGCTGTTCGGTTGTGGTGTTATCCCCCCAGTCCCATTGAATGCTTGTTATGGTGGCATTGACGGATCCCGGAATAGTAGTGCCTAAAATGGTGCTGGTAAGGTCCATGACTCTTGCCGGCATGAGCACGATCTGGGGAGGGGCGGAAAAATCCAGTGGCTGTGTGTCAGGAACACTGCCATTGGTGGTAACCGTTGTCAGGTCCTCTCCCTGAATGGCCTGAGTGGGAGAGGACGTCTGGGTCGTATTCGGGAGATCAGCGATATCTTCCACGACGGTTTCTGCAGCGATGGCAGATGGGATAACGATACCCGCAATACATAGTATCAAGGCGATCAGCTTCAGTCCTGAGTAAAAACGGGTTTCCTTGTGCATGGCTGCCCCAGGCCGTATCGTATAAGCTATCGTGGTGATTGTTCTTAAATTTCTGGAATGCTTCACCTGAATGAAGCCCTCATTGCGGTTCAGGGGATTAGGATGCCAGGGAGCAGGAAACAATTTATCATCCCACGATCATGGAACGTTACTTGGATCATGGACCTGTCAGAATATCTTGCGGCACACCCGGAAAAGTCAAGGGAGCTGAAGAGTGCCACGGGATGCAGATGTGAGAATTGCAGCCTGGAATATCCCCTCGCCCTTCTTGAAGTTCACACGATAGGTTCAACTCTTTCAGTGGAGACCCCCCATATCGATCTCCAGTACTATCTCCTCGTGCTCTGCCCATCATGCTCCCGTTCCTTTCGCTCCGGCAAGGTCGCCCTATCGTTGCAGAGGGACCTGGTCCGTCTGCGGAACCGTCAGGTCAGGAGAAGGATGAGGGCGATCCTCTCGTATCAACCGAAACCATATACCCCCTCCGTCGACTTTGATCCCGAAGTCATCTTTCGGGAGGTGGTCAGCAGCACCAGCCCTGGCCTGTGCCTGAATGGGGGGTAACTGTTTTTTGTGTTTTGTGGAAGAATAAAAATGAATCCACTATTAAGGAGAGGAATATTTTTCATCTCCCACTCCAAGGTTCACTCATTGGCAATTTGATACGTGCCAAGGGGAATTTTCATGGTTGATAGCATTAAAAAAAGATTCATTCTCCTCGTGCTCCTCACCGCGCTTGCTCTCTGCTGTTCACCGGCAATCGCAGAATCTGCAGGCACCCTCACTGTTACGGGTGATGATCTTGTTGATGAAGGAAAATACGAAGAAGCGATCAGCTATTATGATCAGGCTATCGCCCTCGAACCAAGGATGGCCATGGCCTGGACGGGGAAGGGGGTAGCGTTGAATGAACTGGGACGATATGCCGAAGCCAAGAGTGCCCTCGAAGAGGCCATAAAGCTCACCCCTAATTATGCGAAAGCATGGTATCAGAAAGGGATTGCACTCAATGGTCTCACCCAATATGAGGAAGCTATCGTTGCGTTTGATACCGCTCTCTCCGTGTATCCGGAATATGGGTATCTTGCATATTACGGAAAGGCAAACGCTCTTGCAGGCCTGGGCAAATACACCGATGCAATTCAGTGGTATGACAAAGCCCTTGGTCTTGAGTCCCGGTATGCTGAACCATGGACAAATAAGGGCAACGCCCATGCCGCACTCGGGGATTATCAGAATGCTCTCGCTGCGTATGAGAAGGCACTCTCAATAGAACCGAATTATCTCCCGGCCAAGAACGGACTGAATGCTGCTACTGCCAACCTTTCGGCAGGAATGCCAGCAACCCAAGGGGTACCGCAACAAACCGGTACCACCGCGATGGTCACGACTACTCCGATGGCCACGACTGTCGTTCAGACAACGATGCAGAGCACCACTCCCCAAACCACCCAGGGACTCGCTCTTCCACTATGGCTGACACTCCCGGGTATTGCCTTTGCAGTATACCTCTCAAAGCGAAGAACCTGATAGGCTTGCATGAACTCATGGTGGCGCTTAGTGAGCCACCTCACACTCTTTTTTGTGCCGGAGGCATCATCATATTAAAAAAAGGAATGGCTTTTCAGGAACATCAGAGGTTCCTGAGGTCCTCCTCCTTTTTTTAATGTTCAGGATTGATTTTCATTGTGCAGGGATACCCAGCGCCGATGATATCTCGGCAATAACCACCTTTTCGGGATCGCTGACGGCAACCCCGTGCTCCTTTGCCGCCTCGGCTACCTTGAGGCCGATCCCGAGAACCCAGTTCTTGTACGCCAGCGCCTCTTCGGGAGGGACCTTTGACAGCGCCGCTGCAGCCCTCCTGCAGGCTTCAATCGTGTTCGCCCGGTAGCCGGCCTGGTTCTGTTTGAGGGCGGCCTGCTGCTTCTTCATGAGCTCCTGCAGCCTCGGCTGCATCTCGGCCAGGAGGAGCCCGACCAGTGCACTCCCGCTCTTGGCTGCCAGCTTTGCAGGTTCCTGCATCGTTGCTTTTGTCTCACCCCATACCCCCATTACGTTGGGGGCGGCAACCATGATGGTCATCGAGATTGCATAGGGAAGACCAACAAGATTCTCCCATTCATCGCTGGAAAAGTTCTCCTTCAGTGCCATAGAGAATCTCCTGTATTTCATTGAACTTAAAGGATCTTTTTCATCCCGCAATAGGGGGAGAAAAATCCTTTTTGGGAGGAATTGCGTCATCCCGCATCCGCACACATGACATGGGTAAAAGCATTTTTATAGTTCTTCCTGTATAATGCACCAGCTGCCAGGAGGTTGGACCGATGGCAACAGACCCGGTCTGCTATATGGTCGTCAATGAGGATGAAACGGAATGGAGAATCCATTACAAGGGGCAGGAGTTCTATTTCTGCTCTGATTTCTGCAGGAAGAAATTTGAACAGAATCCCGGCCGTTATGCAAAACTTGCCCGATCAATGGATATCGGGCCGGATATCAGTTGTTAACCTGCCCTTATTTTTTCTCTGGATCATCAGGCCTTCCTGTTCAATTCTGTACCTTTGACTCCCCAGGGACTACGGAATCCGCATTCCCAACCTTAAAGTCTCCTCCAGTACATCCCCTTCTTATATCCTGGAGAGGCGATGTTCGAAAAGTGTGACCTGTCGAAAAAGATCGATGATAAAACATTTGAAAAGGAGATAAAACCCCTCCAGGTTGAGATCGGGGTCCTCACGCGAGCACTGTGGGAACACCGGGTGCCGATCATCATCGTTGTTGAAGGCTGGAATGCATCCGGGATCACGATGGTGATCAGCGAGCTGATCCAGCACATCGATCCCCGCGGGTTCTCCCTGCATTCAGTCGGGTCGCCAAACGACGAGGAACGGGCTCGTCCGCTCTTGTGGCGGTTCTTTACCAGGATCCCGGCGAAAGGCAGGATAGCGATCTTTGCACGGAGCTGGTACTCCCGGTCCCTTGCCGAGCAGGTATCCGGAATCGACTGGAAATCAGCGGTACGGTTCTCGATTGACACCCTCAACAGTTTTGAGCGGCAACTCGCTGACGATGGCGCTGTCATCATCAAGTTCTTCCTTCATATCAGCAAGGAGGAGCAGAAGCGGCGGCTCGATGAACGGGAGGGAAACCTTCTCACCTCCTGGATGATCACCAAAGGCGACTGGGATTTTCACCATCATTACGACAGCTATCTGCCGGTCATTGAACTGTTTATCGAGGGAACCGATAAGTCCTATGCCCCCTGGACCATTGTCGAAGCGACCGACAGCAACCACACCTGCCTGAAGGTCTACTCAACCATCGTCAAACGTCTGAGGAAGCATCTCGACCGGATCGAAATAAATGGAAAGCCGGAAGGGAAGAACAACGCAAAGAACGGTATCATAAAACCCCCGAAAACGACGGTGAAAAGACAGTCTGCCCCTCAGGTTGAGTATTCACGGCCGGAATATGAGAAGCACCTCGTCAGGTGCCAGGAAAAAGTCAGGGACATCCAGTACCTCCTCTATAAGCGGAGGATCCCTCTCATTATCGTATACGAGGGCTGGGATGCAGCAGGGAAGGGGGGGAACATCATGCGGCTCGTCCGTCTGATGAATCCCCGTGGCTATGATGTCGTGTCGATCTCCCGGCCTGACCAGACCGAGCTCGATCATCATTACCTCTGGCGTTTCTACCAGCGCTTCCCGAAAGCCGGGCATATCACCATCTTTGACCGGAGCTGGTATGGGCGTCTCATGGTCGAACGGGTGGAAGGATTCTGTACAGCTTCCGAGTGGAGAAGGGCCTACCGGGAGATCAATGAGATGGAGCAGGCATATGTGGGGAGCGGGGGAGGACTGATCAAGTTCTGGCTTGAGGTGAGCAAAGATGAACAGCTCGAACGGTTCCAGGACCGTCAGAATGATCCGCTGAAAGAGTGGAAGATCACGGATGAGGACTGGAGGAACAGGACAAAATGGAACGAATACGAGGAGGCAGTAGACGAGATGCTCGGACGGACGAGCACAGCGGAAGCTCCCTGGACGATTGTCGAGTCAGATGACAAATATTATGCCCGGTTAAAGACCCTCCAGACCGTGATCGAATACGGGAAGCAGCTGTTCAGGTGAATAGGGGGTCAGGGACATCGTGCAGACCACGATTCACCTGGATTTCACACCGGTTGCCTTGAAGAAGGTATAGGCAAATGATCCATCCTTCTCTGTGGTCCGGTAGAGATCCCGAATTCCTCTTTCCCAGGAATCTGCATCGATAAGGTCGGCAGCAAGAGCCTGGTCCCTCACTCCCTTGACCATAGAGATGAAGATGTTCCTCACTCCTTCGATATACTCCGGCCGGCTTGAGTCGGCATACACCTGCCGTGGTGATACCGCTACCCTCGAAAATCCCGCGTCGTTCAGGAGGTGCCAGAGCTCCCTCCCGATCATCGCATTCCCTCCCATCTGCCGCTGGAGTTCGACAAGGCATTCTATCACCCGGAGGGCATGCGGGCTTTGAGGATCCATGGTCCCCCTCAATCACGGTAATCGTCCCTCCTGCCTTGAGCAGATTTTTCATCTCTTTCAGGGCACGGGGTGGATCAGGGAGGTGCTCGAGGAGGAAACAGAGAAAGATGTGATCAAAGGACGCAGGGGGGAAAGGGAGATGATAGATATCCCCCTGCTGGAAAACCACATTTTCTATGTGTTCTTCCCTGATACGCCGCTCGGCACGACGAAGGGATTCTGATGAGATATCCACGGAGACAAACTGGGCGCCGGGACTGTTCTTGGCGAGGATCACGGTCTGCCCACCGACACCGCATGCTGCCTCAAGCACGCTGCTCCCCGGCAGGTAGCGGGTATCCCAATGGAGCAGATCCGCAAGTCTTGTTGCCTGGTAGTGCAGCCGTTCGGCTTCCGTGTCAGAATGCCCATGGACATAAGGGTGGATATTGCGTTCCATACAAGAAAGATGGGCGTCTATAAGTTTACGCTTATATTGTCCTTAACTACCTTGCTGTCACTATGAAGCCAAGCTTCTCTGGATTATCATTTGCCAGATAATATGGTGGTAATGGTATTTTTACCTGCTCTCCGGGAGCTATACTAGCCGAACCACCATAACTTCTCTTATTACCATTCTCGGTCCATTTTAATGAAGCCCCTGTAATTGGAACTGAGCCATCATTCTTTAGGATAATGCCATGCTCATACTTTCCTTCAACTAATTCAACATATTCTGTAAAGCTAAACTTTGCAGAACTTGCTGTTGAGGATGGTTTTGATATAGTTGTTGTCGGTGCTGTAGTTGCAATCTTAACGTCAACTTGGGTCGGAGTGGATGGCATTGCTGTCGTCATGGGGGTTGCGGCCGGAGTTCCAGCCGGTTGTGTCGTGCAGCCGCTCAGTATG
>Ga0209606_1000542_pt1 | contig 55521 bp, 35 predicted proteins | sample AD_UKC057_MetaG_FD_184412 | JGI IMG/M metagenome (GOLD analysis project Ga0209606, IMG submission 184412) | Active sludge microbial communities of municipal wastewater-treating anaerobic digesters from USA - AD_UKC057_MetaG (SPAdes) (version 2) | ecosystem: Engineered > Bioreactor > Anaerobic >... | reverse complement strand
ACATCTTCGGTTCGAGGGAAATTACATCATCGCCGCCGAAATATTCAAAAATATAGGGAATTTAGTTTATAAGGATGATGCCTCTGACAAGAAAACCCTGGAACCTCCCTCCCTGGAGCGATGCAAGCAATTGATGGGATATTCGCCCGGAATATTTCTGAGTGAACTGCGCCAGGTGAGGGAAGCCTTACAGAATAGTCCAAGTCCACCGGATTTGCAGGCCCTGATAAGTCACCTCGAACCGCAAGTAGGCGAAGATATAACTGCCACAATTTTGGAGGGGTACCATCAAGCCCTGATGATGGACGGAGAAAACACGCGCGTTCGATATCGTTATGCGGAACTCCTCAACAATTCAGGGCGAAAGTTGCAGGCGTTGGAGCATGCAAGGATTTTGGTTAAACATGAGCCGATAAATTGGTACCATAATACAGCCTTGATTACCGCCCTCATGGATACCCATAGGGAAGAAGCCTATGAACAAAGCAAAGTGCTGACCGCCTTATATCCCGAATACGCAGGCATAGAGGAAGTGGCCGGTACCGCGGCCCTTGGAGCCGGACTCCTGGATCAGGCCATCAGGCATTTCAGAAACGCCGTGGATCTAAATGGCCGTTATGCGTATTACCATAGAAAACTTGGTTCGGCCCTTGCCTTGAAGGGCAATTTCAGCGAAGCGAAATCGGCCTTCAAAAATACGTTGAAAATTGACTGTGCGCAGACGGACGCCGTAATCGGTGATCTTCGCACCGCGGTATATAAATTCCAGGAGGCGGACAATTGGAACAAGGCGGTGGAAGGACTCCAAACTATAGTGCGGCTGCAACCGGACGCGCACGAGATAAGGCTGCAATTGGTGGAAGCCCTTTGTGCATTGAAGGATTATGATACTGCATGGAAGGAAATCGGCGAATGTCAAAAGCAATCTATGGAAATTCCGGAAGATTTGATGGAACAGATCAAACGTGATTCCGGACACATTCAATGATGCTTCGTAGTCTATATCCTAAATCTTGTTTTTCAGTTTCACTTTCTTCAACATTCTGAGTACTACCATGAGAAGAGCATCCAAAAATATATTCTGGACAATCGCCCTGCTGTTCTGGGGAGTTGCAGGTCTTGTGTTGTGCGAGTATGGGGAACGAGTTGCCACAAGGCACGGGACACTCTTTGAATATGCTTCCCCCATTATCATCAAAGCGGAACAGCGGGATTTGGAAATCTATGAAACGACGCTGGCCTCCGCCCCCCGCCCGCCTGCGGCTATTGAGGCTAAATATCCCGTGCCCGAGATGCTGGAAAACGCCTCCGAGGCAGAGTTGAACACGCTGGCGGAACAATGGGAGGGGATCATTCTGCGTTGTGCTCCGGATGGCCGCATTCTTGAGCGGTATGCCGCTTCCCAACCGGAAATGACGGTGCAACTTGCCCGGAAAGCGGCCGGGACCGCTCTCGTATCACAAATAACTGACAGCGAACACCCCGAATACGGGGAAGATGTGCTTTCCAGATTTCGCCTGGCGGTGGAGGAATGGCGTCATCCGCAGCCGCCCCAACCACATGTCTATGGCTGTCTCGGCCCTTACGTTGATTATGTGATTCCACTTCCCGACTTCCCCGATGCGGGCTTCCGATTCATGTTTCACCCATTTCAAAGACCTGGGAAGACTTCCCCGGAAGTCCTTGTAACGCTGATCCAATGGCGATGGCAAGCTTTCATTGGTGGGTATCGTTCCAATTATTATGAAAGAGACGCTTATCCCCAGTATCCGGAATCCGAATTTTGGACGAACAGTCGGGGCTTCCGGGATGAAGAGATTACCGTACCCAAGCCTCCCGGGGTATACCGCATCGTGTGTATCGGCGGTTCCACTACTGTGGAAGGCCCACGAAACGATCTCACTTATCCCAAGATACTCCAGCAGTTGTTGCGCGACCACTTCAACACAAACGCGATAGAAGTCATCAACTGCGGTGTTGATGGGGGTTCCATACGGGGGCAGGTCTTTCGCTATGATGAATGCCTGGCCCTCGAACCTGATTTGGTCATCCACTATAATTACGTCAATGATACCGGCGACCTCATGAACAGCGTGTTGAAAAGAACGGTACTCCGCACGGAATGGCGTGGTGCCGCCCTCGGCGCACTGGCCAAATCCCAATTTCTCACGCGTCGCTGTCGCAGGTTGTGGTCTATGGCCATGCCCGGGAAAGAAGACTATCGGGAAGAAATTGAGGCCATGCTCATGCCTTCCCTGAAGGAATTATGTGAGCGGACACAGGCGACGGGGGCGTGCTTTGCCATGTCCAGTTTTGCATACCCGGACATTAACACTCTGCCGGAAAAGGAAAAGTACTGGTTTCGCAACATTTTCGCGATTCCGTTGGCGATCCAGATGCAATTGGATGATTACATACTCTCCGCCGACGCTTTCAACGAGGCCGCCCATGCATTTTGCGAACGGGAGGGGGCCTACTACATCCCCGTGTCGGAAGGCATTAAAGGTGGTGCGAATATATTTACGGATACCTGTCACATGCACATGAGCGGCATTCAGCAAAAAGCGCAACTCATGTTTGAAAGCCTCAAAGGAAAGATTGCGCAGCACAGAGCGGAAAAAGAGCAGTAACACAAGACGGCTGCGGACCGTAATAAAGGCCCGAAAAGAGAGCCGCAGATGCGGGTATCCCTATGCAGGGCCTTTCCCGGATGTTTTTATGGTATTCTGGTACGGTCATTATCGACCTGTATGCGGGCCGCGGTACAGCGTTTCCGTAGCGTGGATTCACTACACTTGTGACTTCGGGAGAGTACGGCAATGAAACGGTGTTTATGCCTGACTGCCGCCCTGTTCGCGTTGATGAACAGCGCGGCCCCGGCGACCCTGACAGAGGAACAACAAGGACGGCTGCTGCAGGCGCTATCTACCATGGGCGCCGCGCCTCTAACTTCGGAATCCCGCGAGATTTGCGACTATGTGATGCGCGAAGAACTGGACCTGCAAGACCGTGTCACCCTCTTCGACCAGTTTTTCGCGGGACAGGCATTCACCGCGCACCATGCCTACAACCTGGAGGCGCACCTGCACTATGCCACGGCGGACAAGGATCGCATGGCGCGTTTTGCCGGGGGCTTCGCCGCAAGTTCTTTGAGGCATGCCTGGCAGCGGGCTGAGACCGCAGGCATAACGCCTTTGTCGGCGCTTCCTTTCCTGGAATCCATATTCAACAAGGGCGTCAACAACGTCACGGAGGCACTGGCATCAGGGATAGAAGACATCCTGGGAAGCCAGGCCGTGAACCTCGCCCCCTTTCTGACCCTGGACACGCTCCACTCCCGGGAAACCGTGATCGAAGCCATGCAAACCTGCATTACTTTGGGCGTGTTTTCAACGAAACACAACAGCGCCGCCTGGATTGTTTCGCCCAAGAATACGGCGGACTTTTATGAAAACACCAAGGTCTGGCTGTTCGATGCCAACCTGCTGCGTCCGGAACATCTGACAAGCCTTGAAAGCCTGTTCAGTTCCGTACCGGCCACATTACACGGCATCATCACGCTTTTTGTGCCCGAAGCGACCGGTTTCAGCGCAGCCGACACTTCACGATTCCGCATTCCCGGCATGTCCCTGGATATTCCTCTTGTCGATATGGAACCCATGCGCGACCTTTCGATGTATCCCGCAGGCGCGCTCATGCGGCCTATTCCGGAGTTTACCGCTACGGTACTCGAACGTCTTGCCGCGACCATTCAAACACATCAGCTCCAGCAACGTCCCGATTTGCGGGAACGGGTCCACCACTTCTTCACGCTCATGACGGCGCGCGCGGACCCGACGGTGGTCTCCCTCTTCCCGCCGGACTTCGCGTACCGCACACCGGAAGAACGGATGACCTACCTCGGTTTTTACTGGCTGGCGAACAGCCATGCGCTGCTTGAGACCGCCGTGGCCCAGGCGGAACAAGGGGTGCGTGCTCCCCTCTTCGCCTTGTTATTGGAAGCCGACCTGTGCTCCGAGCAGGGCGATACGGCGCCGCTCTTCCGGGTCAATCCCACCGGAGTCTTGTTCAGTGAAGAGACGGCGCTGCGCCGGGTACCCCACGGCCCCGGACTCACCCACGTGAACGGCATCGCCTTCTCAAGCCGCCTCTGGCAGTATGACATGGCAGACTTGGTCAGGATTCCACAGCCGTTCTGATTCATGCCCGCTATCAGGCTGGCTCTACCCGCTGCCCGTAATAAGCATCCGCCCCGTGCTTGCGCTGGAAGTGCTTTTCGAGCAGGAAATCCTCCAGGGGCGCCGCGCCGGGATTCAGTACCAGGGTGTGCAATGCCATCCGGGCCAGTTCTTCCAGCACCTCCGCATTCTCGAGAGCCGCTTCCACCGTGCCCCCCCATACAAAAGGGCCGTGTCCCGCCACCAGCGCGGCGGGACAGTTCAGGGGATTGCCCTCCCCGAACCGGCGCACAATTGCCATGCCCGTGTGATGCTCATACGCCTCGACAACCTCCCGGGACGACGGGGGATCGACCAGCGGCACAGGACCGTTGAAATAATCCGCATGGGTGGTCCCCAGGCAGGGCAGGTCCCGACGGGCCTGAGCAAAACACGTGGCGTAATGGGAATGGGTATGAACTACGCCGCCAATGTCCTTAAAGGCCCGGTACAAGGCGAGGTGAGACGGCAAATCCACGGACGGACGCAACGCTCCTTCGACCACCGCCCCGGAAAGGTCCACAAGCACCATATGCTCCGGCTTCATGCAGACATAATCAATACCGCTCGGCTTGATACAGACCAACCCGCTTTCGCGATCCAGGGCACTCGCATTGCCCCAGGTCTGCGTCACAAGCCCGGACTGTTTCAGTGCCAGGTTGACCGCGCATACACACTGCCGAAGGTCATCAAGCATGACGCCTCCCTTCATTGATATTGGCCTTTCGTACCATCACTCGTCTTCCTCTTCCTGAAAGTCCCGGATGCGCGCGATGATCTCCTCCAGACCGACCAGAGTCATCAAGTCGCGCCGAAGTCGGGCAATATGAGTCACCCCTTTCAAATACCCCGCATAATGGCGGCGGAACGAGAAAATGCCCCGCGGCTCGCCGCGAAACTCCACATGGCGGCGGAGATGTTCAATGCACTTTTCCTTACGCTGCTCCAGCGTGGGCTCGGGCAGGAGTTCACCGCAGTCGAGGTACCGCCGCATGGTACGGAACACCCACGGCTGCATCATGGCGGCACGCCCTATCATAACGCCGTCACACCCCAGATTAAAACAGGTTTCCGCGTCTTGGGGCGTACGGATATCTCCATTGCCAATCAGGGGCAACCCCGGCGCCGCCGCCTTCACGCGCGGCAGCCAGGTCCAGTCCGCCTTTCCGGAATAGCCCTGTGCCCGGGTACGGCAATGGACCGTCAAGTGCTGGACACCCAGGTCTTCAAGCATGCGGGCCAGGTCAAGGATGACGATGTTGCCCTCGTCCCAGCCCAGCCGCGTTTTTACCGTGACCGGCAGCGTGGTGCCCCGCTGCACCGCTGCTACGGCAGCACACAAGCGCGGCAGGTCCCGAAGCAATCCGGCACCGTCGCCGCGATTCGCGATTTTCCGCACCCAGCATCCACAGTTCACATCAATAAAATCTGGGCCGGCCTCCTGCGCCATCGCCGCGGCCCGTTCCAGGGATGCCGGATTACTGCCATACAATTGAATACCGATAGGACGTTCACTTTCCTCAAAGTCAAACTTGGACACTTCCCGCTTCACGCGGCGCACGGCCGCCTCGCAACTGACAAATTCCGTATAGACGACATCGGCACCATAGGCCTTGCACAACCGTCGAAAGGGTGGATCACTGACGTCTTCCATAGGAGCGAGGCACAGCGGCCGAAAAATATCCGTCTTTCCAAAAAGCATGCGTTAGATCCTGTTGAATATAAGTTGCCCATAAACCAAATCTCTACGGGCCCCTCCCGCAAACCAAACAAAATAACGTAACGATTTCGTCATCTTCAGTGTATCGTTATTAACCCGCCGATTTGGATGTTTCGTTTCTTTTTTCAGTTCTTAAATAACAACAAGGCGATAGTTCTCGCCAAAGGGCTAAAATATTACAAAATCACAACAACTGGGCAAAAAGATGGAACTGTCTCCGACGCACATTAAGGGCATGAGCATTGCGTTTGACATAAACCGTGCCGATTACTGTCCTTATGTTTATGGGTGGAGCAAGACAGTAAAATTGTTACTCTTCCGCTCCGCTTCATTCACCCTACACCATATACTCGTAAGGACTCAAGTCGGCGCAGCGTTATTCCGTGGCGAAGTTGTGACTGTCATATTGGCGTCAGAACGACTATTCCTGAATAGCCCGTTATACAAAACAACCGATGACATGGATACCTGGAATCGTGTATACTGATAATCACTTTAGAATCATTCAGGAATAACACTATGCGTACCCATAAATTTAGTGCGAAAGTTAAAAACGGCACCATTGAGATTCCCGAGCAATACAGGGCTCAGATTAGTGAACTGGTCAACGTGATTCTGATCAATACCCCGAGCGAGCCCGCTCCTGATCTGATAAGTCGTCTTCTCGAAACCCCGCTGCAAACGGCGACCTTTAAACCCATGGCAAGGGATGAGACACATGGCCGTTTCCACTGAAACACTGCGACGCAGTTTTGTCGACACCAATATCTGGCTTTATGCGTTCATACAGAGCCAGAGCACCCAAAAGCATGACACGGCCAGACAAATCCTTGGCAAACAGGAAATCATAATCAGCACCCAAGTGATTGGTGAAGTTTGCGTTAATTTGCTTAAAAAGATGGCCTTTACGGAAGACAATATAACAGGCCTCATTCGTTCCTTTTATTCGCGATATCCAGTAGCGGAGATAGAACAGGAAACATTCCTGACCGCCTCGGAATTGCGCGGCAGGTATAGTTTTTCTTATTGGGACAGTTTGATCGCAGCAAGTGCATTACAGACCGGGAGCGATATATTATATACAGAGGACATGCAACATGGCCTCGTTATAGACAGTTCTTTGACGATAGTGAACCCTTTCCTCGAGTAGTCCTTCCATACAAGATGCTGCTCCGTTTCGGGCGGGATAACCACGGAGGGGAATGCCCGTACACCTACTGAACAAGACTGCATAGGACCGCTTGCGCGAGAGGGTTTCAGTACTGTTTTGGATGGACAAGGGTCTTCTCGTAAACTTCCAGCACAGCCCCGGCATAGCGGTCCATGCTGAAGCGCGTCCGCGCTGTTTCCCGTGCTGCGATTCCATAGCGTCGCCTCAGGTCCGCATTTTCATAGAACAGGCGCATGGCGTCCCGCAGTTGCCCGGCGGAGCCATCGGTAACGATGCCGTCGGCCCCGGCAGTCACCATTTCCGGCAGCATGCCCCGGCTCGAGGTGATCATCGGCTTACCCATGGACATCATCTCGCGTACGGCGCGGCACGTGCCATCCGTTCCGGGCGTCAGAAACATGCCTGCGTCCATGGCCGCCAGAGCGCCTGCATAGTCGTCCCCGTCCAGGTACCCGGTGAAATGCACGCGGTCTGCGAGGCCAAGCGCCCGTATCGGCCTTATGGCCAGTTGCTCTTGCCGGGTACCACGTCCGACAATCATCAGGCGTGCGCCATGGAAGATGTCCGCAATCGCCGCAAAGGCTTCAAACAAATCCTCGTAATGCCGGTGCGCCTGGATACGCGCCACAATCCCGAAAACAAAGGCGTTTTCGGGTATTCCCAATGTATGACGCAGGTCGGGAAGAGACCGCCCGGAATTGAATCGTTCCGTGTCCACAGCGGTATCAAGAACGTAGAGGCGTTCCGGCATAACAGGAAACGCGGAAACATCCGCCCGCAAAGCCGCCTGCGAAGGTTCCATCAGCGCGGCGCATTTTCGCAAAATAAACCTGTGCCAACGGTCATTAGGAAACCCCAGCCCCTCGTAACTGGACCGCACCACGGGAAGGGCGGTACCGGCGCAGGCACGCAAAGCAATCCAGGTATCATTGTCAAGATGACAATGAATCAGATCGTAAGTGGTTGCTTTGAGATGGCGGCGAAGCTTCCACACATCCATCCAGTTCCTCAATGGCTTTCGGTGCTTGGATAGATGCAGAAAATCCAAGGGTTCCAATCCATGGGAGCGGGCCGTGGCCTGAACCTTGTTGTATCCGGAACCTGCCACCGGCGCGCATGCAAAGTCCACGTGCACTCCCCTGTCGCGAAGGGCGCGACACAAATTCACCACGGGCTCGGCGGGTCCCGTCCACTTGCTGTTGCTGAACAGGTGCAAAACGCGTATCGCTGATTGCGTTCCCTTGTTCATGGCTTTACCGGGGAAAGTCCACGTTCATTTGTGCGAGGCCACTTTCTCCGCCTCTTCCAGGCGCACGCTCACCACCTGCGAGATACCCTGCTCCTGCTGGGTCACGCCAAAAATGGCGTTGGCCCGGGCCATGGTCTGTTTGCTGTGCGTAATCATGATGAACTGGCTTTTCTCTGTAAATTCGCCGACCATGTCCAGGAACCGTCCGATATTGGCGTCGTCCAGCGGAGCATCCACCTCGTCAAGGACACAGAAGGGACTCGGCTTCGCCACGAAAATGCTGAACAGGAGGGCGATGGCGGTCATGGCCTGTTCGCCGCCGGACAATAGAGAAATGGTCTGGGGCTTTTTGCCGGGGGGCCGTGCCTCAATTTCAATACCGCATTCGAGGGGATTGGCCTCATCCAGGAGGAAGAGACGCGCCTGGCCTCCGTTAAACAGCCGGCGAAAATGATTCTTGAAGTTGTCTGAAATATCTTCAAAGGTGGAAAGAAACATGTCCTGCGTCTTGGCGTCTATGCGCTTGACCACACCCAGCAAGGTATCCCGCGCCTTTACAAGGTCGTTGTTCTGGGTGTTCAGGAATTTGGCCCGCGCTTCCAGGGCGTCATACTCTTCTATTGCGCCCAGGTTAACGCTGCCGATGCGTTGCAGCGCCTGGCGCCGCTCTTCGATAAGCGTCTCGCGCTCCTTTTCATCATAGTCATCCACGCCCACCTCCTCTTCGGTGAGCGAGGCCAGGGCAAGGCCGTATTCCACGCTGATACGCTCCTGAAAGAATTGCATGCGGTCTTCCTTCTGGGAGCATTCCAGTTCAATCTTGTGCACTTCGCGCTGTGACGCATCGGTCCGAGCCCGGCTTTCCTTGAGTTGCTGGGTAAGTTTGTCCGCGGACTCGGCAAGGAAATGCTGCTCGCGTTGAGTTTCGAGTACGCCACTGTGCAGTTTGTCCCGGGATTGGGAAAGGCCCGAGGACTGGCTGATAACGGTTTTAATCTGCTCTTCCAGCGCGTGGATGCGGGTTTCCAGTTCCTCGGCCTGGCGCCATTGTTTGCCGACCTGCTCCAGCACTTCCCGGCTTCCCCGGCATGACCGCTCATAATCCCGTTTTACTTCCTCCAACGCGCGCAGCGCGTCTGTTTCCCGCACGCGCAGGTCGGTCACGGCCGCGTTCAGCCGGTTTAATTCTTCACGTTTTTGCGCCACCTCCTGCTGTTCGGTCTCCAGTTTGCGGCGCAAGGTCTCGTCATCGCTTTCCATGCCGCCGATACGGGAACGCGCACTTGCCAGTTTATCCTCGAATTCTTTGCGCTGCCGCCCCAGTTCGTCGATCCGCAGCGCATTCCGCTCAAAGGAGGCGCGCTGTCCATCCGCCTCTGTGGCGTGGCGCGCGATGGTTACGCCAAGTTCATTCAACCGCCCGCGCAGTTCCTGGACTTCCGCTTCGCACCGTTCCAGCTGCTTTGTCAAATTCCCGGCCTGTTTCTGTAATTCCTGCGCACGGGCGGCCATCGTCTCGATATCCCGGCCCGCCTTTTCCACCTTCCCCTCCAGCTCTTCGATTTCCGCGGCACGCCCCAACAGGCCATGAGTCTCATGCCGGGTTCTGCCGCCGGTTACGGCCCCGGCCGGGGTGATGACTTCGCCTTCAAGGGTGACAAGCCTGGGGAACCGGCTCTCCTGCCGAGCAATGCGAATGGCATCATCAATGTTTTCCACGATGAGGGTGTTATATAGCAAGTACTGAATTGCAGGCAGGAGTCGCTCTTCGCATTGCACATAGTCCACCGCTAGCCCGATGATGCCGGGTTTACCCCGAAGGTCCAGGTCTTCCTCGAAACGTCCCGGCCTGATGGTGTCCAGGGGCAGGAATGTAACCCGGCCGGCCCGGTTCTCTTTGAGAAAGGCTATGGCTGATTTCGCCGCGTCCGCAGTATCCACGATGACATTGTTGATATTACCGCCCAAGGCGGCTTCAATGGCGTATTCATAATGCTTGTCGGTGGAGATTACGTCGCCCACGGGCCCGATGATCCCCGCCATGCCGGGATACTCGTGCTGTTTAGCCATCATCACGGCGCGCACGCCCACCGCGAACCCTTCAAAGCTGTCTCGCAGTTCGATTAGGGAGTTCAGGCGGGCTTCCATACGGCTTCTCTGCTCGCGCAGTTCCTGCCACTTGTGATTCAACGCGGCCGTTTGGGCGTCTACGTTCCGGCGCTCTTTCCGGGCTTCTTCACCCTGGGTAAGGGTTCCGGCCAGTTGCGCCTGCAGGCCTTGCTCTTCTTCCCGGACCTGCGCGGCAAGCGCCTCGATTTCCTGAAGCCGCGCGCGCAACAGTTCCTGTTGTTCGGCGGCGGCGGCGGCTTGCGCCTCGACATTGGCCATGGACACGCCCGCTGTTTCCAGTTCCGTTTGGGCGCGGTTGCGCACATTCACGGATTCAAGCGTCATCTCCCGTAAATGCTCGATCTGCCGTTCCTTATCGGCGAGCAGGGCGCGGGCCTCATCCAGCCGTTGCTGTTCACGCGCGAGCAGTTCTTGAATTTCCTCGACGTCCTTTTCACACTCACCCACCCGTTGTGCGGAAACCCCAGATTCGTCGCTGATTGATTCCGCCTGCTTTTCCAGGCGTTCTTTCTCGGCCAGCGCCTCAACGCGCCGCTCACGGGCGAATTCAATTTCCTGTTTGTGAAGCGACACCTGGTTCTCGAGCCGCTCCATCTCGGCATCCGCGGCGTACTCCTGCTCCCGCCGCTGTGTCAGCAACCGGTCCGTTTCCACACGTTTCAGGTTTATTGCCTCTATTTCGGCCTCCTGGCGGGTGGTTTTGGCGGCCTGTTCCTGGTACTGGTCCACGGCCCGGGTCAGTTTTTCCCGCAAGTCGGTTACTTGCTCGCTAAGTTCATTGTACCGAAGCCAGGCGTTGCGTATCTCCAGGCTGCGCAGTTCCTGCGTCAACTCACGATGCCGGATGGCGGCGTTCACCTGCCGTTTGAGCGAACGCATCTGCCGCTCCACTTCGGCGATAATATCGTTGAGACGCAGCATATTCTGCTCGGCGGACTCCAGCTTGCGCAGGGCGGTGCGCTTGCGCGTCTTGTACTTGATGATTCCGGCCGCCTCTTCCAGCAGGTACCGCCGATCCTCGGGCTTCGTACTGAGCACCAGATCGATTTTGCCCTGCCCGATAAGGGAATACGCGTTGGTGCCGATGCCGGTATCCATGAACAATTCCTGGATATCACGCAGGCGGCAGGAGACCTTGTTCAGCAGGTATTCGCTTTCGCCGGAACGGTACACACGGCGGGTTACCTCCACTTCGCTGTAATCGACAGGCAACTGCCCGTCCGTGTTATCAAAGGTCAGGGAAACTTCGGCCATGCCGGTCGGAGGCCGCCCGTCGCTGCCGTTGAAAATAATATCCTGCATGTGGGAACCGCGCAGTTCCCGGGCGCTTTGTTCGCCCAGCGCCCAGCGCAGCGCATCCAGGATATTGCTCTTGCCGCATCCGTTCGGACCGACAATTGCCGTAACCCCCTGTTCAAGGTGGACCACGGTCGGGTCGGCGAACGATTTAAACCCGTGCATATTAATACGTTTAAAATACATGTACTGATCCTGATCTTTCCGGACATCGCCTCGCGGGGGCCCGTTGGTTCTTCACCGCATCCACACATCCCCGCGGCTGCGGCCTTGCCCGCCGACACACCTATGCGGACGCAATTTCATAGATGCGTTCAATTCTCTTTGCCCTGCCGGTATCGGCATCGGCCTCGATAAGCACGGCATTGAACTGGACCGGTCCGTCCGCCAACTCCCACTTGCGTGGCATCCCCGTAACAAGTTTTTCCATGACCAGGTGCCTGTCCACGCCCAGAATGCCATTATAGGGGCCGCACATGCCGATATCGGAGATAAAGGCCGTGCCCTGCGCCAACAGGCGTTCATCCGCGGTCTGCACATGGGTATGCGTACCCACCACAGCCGTGCACCTGCCATCCAGGTACCATGCCATGGCGGCCTTTTCCGAGGTCGCCTCGGCATGCATGTCGACAAGAATGGTACGCACGGAATTGGGCAGCGATTCCAATTCCCGTTCCACGGCGGCAAAGGGACAATCGGCCGGCTCCATAAAGACTCTGCCGATAAGGTTGATCAGGGCCACACAGGAACCGTCACCACAGGAATGGATCACACACCCCCTGCCCGGCGCCGAGGCAGCGTAGTTGGCGGGCCGTACAACATCCGGCAACACATGGATGCCATCCACCATCTCCTGCTTGCGCCAGGTGTGGTTGCCCATGGAAAAAAGGTGAATGCCGCACCGGCGCAGTTCTTCTATAAGTGACGGCGTCGCGCCCATGCCGTGGGCTATATTTTCCGCATTTGCAAGAACCAGGTCAACGCCGCGCGATTGCACAATGCGGGGCAGGACGTGCTGTACGGCACGCCGTCCCGGCCTGCCGACGATATCGCCAATATATAAAATATTCATAATAGCCTCAACAACTTACAACATGAAATGCCATCGGCACCGCGCCCCGGCGTCCCCCGGCAATAAGACCCGCCCCTCTGCTCATTCCCGGCTTTCGTGGTACTGAAAGCGATGGGATTCGATTGGAACATGAGGCATTGTATCTCAGGCAGCCTGTTCAATGTCAATAGCGGTATCCCGCGCACGCCATGGCGGTATCACCGGGATACGGTGGTTCGTCCGGCCCAAATCCGCACGTAAGACACCGAGTTGTTGGCGTAAAGCCAATAAGGACAAGGAACGTAGAAGCAGCATCTTGTCGCTTTCCATCAAGACGGACATGCGGGCCGCAGTCACGATGGAAGCGGCAGGATGCCGCTTCTACGATCCCGCCATTCCTTACGTGCGGATTTAGGTCCGGTTGAATCCGTGGATTGAATTCCGTATAGTGTGCCTCATTCCTTTTCCCCCAAAAGTATTCCAAAACCAGGAGGCCGTCATGGGTTCCCGTACCGTACGTTTCAAATGTCTGCATTCCAATCATTGCTGCCGCGACGTGGTTTGCCTGCCCACGCCTTGGGATGTCTTGCGCATCGCCCTGAACACCGGCGAGGACCCGCGCCGGTTTCTGGAATTTCTGACCCCGGATGAAATCAAAGGTATCCCTAAAAACGACCCGACCTGGCTGATGGCGGACGGGAACCGCTATCTTATGGCACTGACCCGGGACCCTAAGACCGGATGTTATTTTCTGGACAAGAAGACCCGTTTCTGCGGTATTTATGAGCACCGGCCGATCCTGTGCCGGCTTTATCCCTTTAAACTGCGTGAAACACGGGAAGGAAAGTTCCATTCCTTCACGTTGCACAAGGATGTGGGCTGCCTGAGATGCCGGGACGGTGTGGTGGAAACAAAACCTCTTTATGATCTCTATCTACAGGACAGAATACATCAGGATGACTACGCAACACTGGTGGAGGCATTTAATGCGGAAGATCGGCCGGGACGCAGGCCTCAAGAATTCCTCAACCTCTTTCTCGAGATCGTGGAAGCACCGTAAACCCGGAGATCAGGCGGCTTTTTCCACCGACTTCACCAGGTCTTTGCGCACCGGATAGGTGCGGTTGCTGTAGACGATGTACCAATAGGGATCACGGTCCTGCACATCATCGGCGGGCTGGGTCAATCCACTGTGAAAATGGATGGTATAGGGGCTGGCTTTGACGGTCGGCGTATTCTTCACAGTCAGAGTGCGTGCCTGGGGCTGCGCCGAGGCCAGCACGGTGAAGTTGGGGCGCGTCGCTCCCCCGCTGTAAGCCGTTTCAAAACGCAGTACGGTTTTCACATAGGCTTGCGTTTCTGAAAAAGGCGGGATACCGTTATAGCGTTTTACATTTTCCGGACCCGCGTTATAGGCCGCCACCGCCAGCTGCTTGTCTTTAAACAATTCCATCATTTTATGAAGGTATTGAGTGCCGCCGGCGATATTCTGGGTCGGATCAAAGATATCCGTAACCCCCATTTCGGCCGCGGTGCCCGGCATCAGTTGCATCAGTCCCCTCGCGCCCGCCGGCGAAACCGCATTGGGGTTGAAGTTACTTTCCGCCCGGATTACGGCATAGACCAGCGCTTCATCCAAACCATAATAGGCGGCGTAACGCGTCACGATGGAACGCAGGTTCTCATCGGTCACGATTTTCGGTTGCGTAATCGGCGTCGGCTTGTATTCCGTAGGCAGGGGAATGCGTTCGTATTTGATGGAAACTTCAATGAAATCGTCCCGATGCTTATACTTTTCGGGACGGTTGGTGAACGTGATAGTGCCATCGGCCGCCTGGAACTGATGCAGAGAACGCCCTTGCCGGCTAGCCACCACCCTTCTTTCCCCCGACTGTCCGGCGGCAAGACTGCTCATCAGAAGGCAAAACACAAGGATTGCGTACCTGGCCTTTGTCTTCATTTGCATGCGAACACTAATCTCCCTGTTCTCATCTTAGACCGCGTAATTGTCAAGAGTATATCATGGATGGCCGCATGGCGCAACAATTTTGTTGCACCTTTGCGCCGGAAGCCACATATAGTATACTCGGAGGAACGAACGGAGACCGTTACGGGATAACAAGAAAACCGCAGTATAAAGGAAGATACCCATGAATCGACGTGAATTGTTGCGAACCGCCGCCGCGGGCGGCCTGGCTGCCGCCTTGGGGACAAGGGCCTCCTCCCAGGCACAAGGCGAAGACTCATCTCCGGAGGAACTCATCTGGACACGGAAAGTGCCGGTTCGCTGGGAAACGGATGTGGCCGTTATCGGGGGCGGCATCGCGGGCGTGACTGCGGCGGCCGCAGCGGCCCGTTCCGGTGCGCGCGTGTTGCTGGTGGAACGTTTCGCCGTTACCGGCGGCATGCTGACCGTGGGCGGGGTCGCCAATTTCTGCGGCGAGATGACGGGGCAGGGTGAGGTCTTCGACGAGATACTGGCCGGGCTGCGGGCGTGGAACGCCATCGGGCACGAACGCCCCTCGGTTTTTCATTATGAAACCCTGGCCGTCGTATTGCAGGAGTTGTTACTGAAGCGCAATGTCAAACTTCTCCTGCATACCCGCTTCGTGGATGCCCGTGAAGAAAAGGGCCGGATAACGGAAATCCTGGTGTGCGGCAAGAGCGGTCCCGAGGCGGTGCGGGCGCGCCAGTTCATCGACTGCAGCGGCGAGGCGGACCTGGCCCGGGCCGTCGGCTTTGCCACCCTCAAAGGACGGCCGGAAGACGGAATGCAACTACCCATGTCCATGATATATTTTGTGCGCCATGTGGATGGGGAGGCGCAGGGGCCCCGGCTGCCCGAAGGCTGGTTCCATCCGGTTCGCCGGGAAGACGACCTGCCCATGACCAGCGTCTGGCCCGACGGCCCGGGCGGCAACGCCATCAAAATCAAGATTCCCCTGTTCGACGCCACGGACACAGAGGGCATTACCGCAGCCGAAATTCAAGGGCGGCGCCGCATGTGGGAGGTCATGGACTATCACCAGCAGGTGGAGAAGAAACCCTGGCTCCTGGACCATTGCAGCCCCCATATCGGTACACGCGAGGGCGCGCGCATTGTGGGCGACTATGTGTTGTCCGTGAACGATGTGCGCGCCGGACGCGCCTTCGACGACGGCATCGCCCGTGGCACTTTCTACCTCGACGGGCATAAACCCGATGATGACAAGCGCACCTATATTTTGCCCGAGGATGAACTGGAGGTACCGCCCTACCAGATTCCCCTGCGCAGTCTTATTGCCCGGGACGGCAAGAACCTGCTGATGGCCGGACGCTGTTTCTCCTGCGACCAACTGGCCCTGTCCAGCGCGCGGGTCAGCACCACTGGCGCCATGATGGGACAGGCCGCCGGCATCGCGGCCGCCCTCGCCGTGGAGAAGGGGTGCGATGCCCATGACCTGGAAGGTGCCGCTGTTCGGGAAATTGTGGAAGCGCGGAGCGCGCGGCTGGAAGTGTAGGGCTACCCTTATTCCCCTTGGGGAGAGGATGCATCGGCAGGATTCAGGACAAGCAACTGCTCGGCAGAGAACCCCCGCATCAGTACTACGGCGATGGCATCCACCTTGCGGTACAGGTATTCCCCGGCCAGGCCCAGACCATACCATACCGGCGCCGAGTGCAGCATGATTTGGCCGTGCAGGTTGTAGGGGAGCCCCTCATAACTCCACACGCACAAGCCCAGTCCCCGGGTGAAAATGATCCCCGAAACATATTCCACAGCGTAAATGACAAGCATATATACGAAGGCGCGTGCCACCAGGGGAATGCCCCGCCGGATCATGGGGACCGCCATGGGCATCAGGACCAGTCCCATCAGCCCGTAATCAAGCATCATCCAGGGCGAGGACTGGCCATGCATGCTCCATTGGCCATACCACGCCGCTTGCACTGCACCATGAAACACTTCGCCCAACATTCCAGCCAGGGCAAAAATCACAAAACGTATTGCGGCACGTTTAGCATTCATGAAGATATCCTCTTTCGTCAACCGGCCTGTGTCGAGCCTTTCGTTATCAGACGCAATCCCGACACCCTATTGACTACAACAGCGCGGGCGGAGTTTCATCCTGGAAAGATTTAACAACACAGGAGAGCGGGCTTCTTCAACCAGCCTCGGAAATACCCTTGCTTCAAACATACATGAACTGGGACTTCATTGACCCGATTGACCTTATTGACTCTACTGACGAATAAAGTGTCCGTAAGGTCAATCAGGCCAATGAAGTCCGGGAGGAGTGGCCATGTCTGAACTATTCGATAAACACGGTGGATTCCGCAATCTGCACACCTTCACGCTGGCCACCATCCTACAGTTGGAAACGCTGAAGTTCTGCCGCCGTTTTATCACCCAGGATCCCCGCGAGGCCGGCACCAAGTTTTATGACCCAAAAGGGCGTCAATACGACCAGATGACCCAGGCCGCACACAGTGGCCGGCAGAATATCATCGAAGGCTCAAAGCGTTCGGCCGCTTCGAAAGATACCGAAATGAAACTCACGGACGTGGCACGGGCCGGTCTGAGTGAACTTCGCGAGGACTATGAAATCTGGATTCTCGACCAGAGCCAACGGCCATGGTCACCCCATTCCCCCAAGTCACAAGAACTAAACGCCATCTCCCTGGACCCGGCGATCTTCACCGATGATATGGTTCACGAGTCCGCCCGTCACGCGATCGAACAACGTAAGAAGTACCCGCGCTGGCTTGATGCCTACGATGCCTTGACTGTCGCCAACACCATGCTGATTATCATCGGCCGCGCCGTGAACATGCTTAAAAGCCAGATTGAAGCGCAAGGAGCGGCCCTTGAAGAAACCGGCGACTTCAGCGAACGGCTGACCACCAGGCGCATCGAGGCCCCCAGGAAAAACCGGGAACCTTCGCCCGAGTGCCTGCAGTGCGGCAAGCCCATGTGTCGCAGGAAGTCTGCCAAAGGCGAATTCTGGGGATGCCCAGGGTTTCCCGACTGTAAAGAAATTCGCCCGATCTGAACGCTGGTGACTTTATTGACCCCATTGACCTTATTGACGCACCTACTGCCAGGTCGTCAACAAGGTCAATGGGTCAATGAGGTCATCAGAAGGGGCGGCCCGTGGCAATAGGCACCTGCCCGTTCTGAAAACATAAGGCCCCGGAGCCTTGAAAAACTTGCGTGTTCGCCCCTTCCTGGGATACGCTAAATGTTCAGGTTTACCTGTGATTAACCCCCTGCGTCCCCCGGGACCAACCCCGCATGGAGTCTGTTTCATGAACGGTATTTTTCTTGGCGTAAGCGCAGTGTTGCTTTCTTCTTTTTGTGGCGCATCGGACCTATCCGAAGCGCGTGTCGTCAATCTCACCTGTGAATCCTTGACAAATCCCCTGGGCATGGATGTTGTCCAACCCCGCCTCGGGTGGATGCTCCAGGACACCACGCGCGGTCAAAAACAGACGGCCTGGCAGGTGCTGGTGTCGGTGTCCCGGGAAACGCTGGACGCTAACCAGGGCGTGTTGTGGGATTCGGGCAGGGTCGCATCGGACACGTCCATCCAGGTGCCTTACGGCGGCACGCCGCTCGCATCGTTCCAGACTTGTTTCTGGAAAGTGCGCGTCTGGGACAAGGACGGCAAGCCAACCGCCTGGAGCGCCCCGGCGTTCTGGACCATGGGCGTGCTGACCCCGGAAGACTGGGCGGGCGCGCAGTGGGTCGGGATGGATGCATCAGAAACCCAAAACCCGCTGAATGAGACGCTCAAATCCGCCCTTTGGATATGGTATCCCGAAGAAAATCCGGCCGGCGCGGCCAAACCGGGTACAGCCTATTTCCGTAAGTCCTTCGAAGTCGCGGGCCCCCCGGCGAAAAGCGTTTTGTTGCTCGCTGCGGACAACCAGGCTCGCGTGTTTCTGAATGGAGAAAAACTGGGCGACTGGACCAACTTTAAGAGTGCCACCACCTTTGACCTTACCCGGCGCCTGCGTCCCGGTACAAATGTGCTGGCGGTTTCAGTCAACAATATGGGCGAGAATCCGAATCCGGCGGGATTGTTGGCGTTGCTTCGTGTCACCCCGGCCGATGGCGAGGCTCAAGACTCCATGACCGATGCCTCGTGGAAAGCGGCCAACACCGAGCAAGACGGTTGGGAAACCCCGGATTTCGATGACAGCGGTTGGACACCAGCCAAGGAACTGGGGAACGCCGGGATGGACCCCTGGAAGGAAACACGCGTGGAAGAGGACCGTGTGTTGCCGGCGCGGATGCTCCGCCGTGCGTTTACCGTGGACCGGCCGGTGCGCCGGGCATCGGTGTACCTTTCCGGGCTGGGCCTTTCCGAACTGTATCTGAACGGCGCCAAAGTCGGCGATGCCGTTCTCTCCCCCGGTTGCACGGAATACGACAAACGAGTCTTTTATGTCAGCCATCAAGTTGCGGAGCGGATACAGCAAGGAGAAAATGCGCTGGGCCTCTGGCTGGGCAACGGCCGTTATTACGCGCCCCGCCTTACGGAACCTACAACAACGCGTTCGTTCCATTATCCCAAGGCGTTGCTGCTGTTGCGCCTGGAACTTGAGGACGGCAGCATCCAGACGCTGGTCAGCGATGGGCAATGGAAAATCACGGACGAAGGGCCCATCCGCGCCAACAATGAATACGATGGCGAAACCTATGATGCGCGCCTGGAGTTCCCCGGCTGGACGGAACCCGGTTTCGATGACGCTGCCTGGGACACGGTACAAGCAGTGGAAGCGCCCGGCGGCGTGTTGTCCTCGGAGAAAATCAATCCGCTGCGCGTGGTGGAACACGTGAAGCCCGTTGCCCTTGCACAACCGCAGCCGGGCGTGTATGTCTACGACATGGGCCAGAACATGGTGGGCTGGTGCCGCCTGACGGTGGAGGGGCCGCGCGGCGCCACGGTAACCCTGCGCCACGCGGAGACGATAAAGCCGGACGGCAGTTTGTACATGGACAATATCCGGGGCGCCAAGGTGACCAACGTCTACACCCTCAAGGGCACAGGGGTGGAAGTAAATGAGCCCCGCTTTACTTATTATGGTTTCCGGTACGTGGAGATGACCGGGTATCCCGGCGAGCCCACCCTGAATACGCTTCTCGGCTGCGTAGTCCATGACGACATGACACGGGCGGGCTCTTTTGAATGTTCAAATCCGGTGCTGAACGACATTTACCACAATATCTATTGGGGTACCCGCGGCAATTACCGCAGCATGCCGACCGACTGCCCGCAGCGCGATGAGCGGCAGGGCTGGCTGGGCGACCGGTCCGAAGAGTCCCGGGGCGAAACCTACCTGTTCAACCTGGCCGCTCTTTACAGCAAATGGGTCTGCGACATGGAAGACGCCCAAAAGGAAAACGGCAGCGTGTCCGACGTGTGCCCGGCCTACTGGCCCCTCTACAACGACAATGTCACCTGGCCCAGCAGCTTCATCATCATCCCCAACATGCTGTATGAGCAATATGCCGACCTGAACACCCTGGCCAACCACTATGACGGCATGAAAAAGTGGATTGAACACATGCTTACCTATGAACAGGAAGGCATCATTCCCAGGGACAATTACGGGGACTGGTGCGTGCCGCCCGAAAAACAGGAACTCATCCACTCCCAGGATCCCGCGCGGAAGACGCCCGGCGATTTCATTGCCACAGCCTATTTCTGCCACGACTTGAACCTGATGGCGAAATACGCGCGGTTATTGAATCTGCCGCAGGATGAGGCGCGCTTCAGCGAGAAAGCCGCGGCTATGAAAGCCGCGTTCAACGAAAAGTTTTATAATGCCGCCGAGGCGAAATACGCCAACGGCACCCAGACCTCGTGCGTGCTGCCCCTGGCTTTCGGCCTCACGCCCCAAGGTGATGAAGCACGGTTATTCCAGCGCCTTGTGGACAAGATCGAACGGGAGACCGCAGGCCACATCGGCACGGGCCTTATCGGCGGTCAGTGGCTAATGCGGGTCCTGTCCGACCATGGACGCCCCGATCTGGCCTATGGCATGGCCACAAAAACCACCTATCCCAGTTGGGGCTACATGATCGAGAACGGTGCCACCACTATTTGGGAACTATGGAACGGTAACACCGCTGACCCGGCTATGAACTCCCACAACCATGTCATGCTGGTAGGTGACTTGAACCTCTGGTTCCACGAATACCTCGCAGGGATACGGCCGGAACAACCGGGATTTAAACAACTGGTCATGAAACCTTTGCCCGTCGGAGACCTGACCCACGTCAAGGCTTCCTGCCTTACAGCCCATGGCACCGTGTTCAGCGAATGGCATATCAAGGACAGCGCCTTCTCGTGGAGCATCACAATTCCCGCCAATACGGAAGCGACGGTACATGTGCCCACACTAAACCCGGATGCAGTCAGCGAAAGCGGAGAACCCGCAGCCAACGCCGAAGGCGTTACATTTTTACGCATGGAAAACGGGACGGCCGTCTATGCGGTGGTGGCAGGCCAGTACCAGTTTAACGCAACGACCTTTGTCCGTCCAGGCTCCGAATCCGCAGGTGCACTATGAATGCTTTACTCTTTCTACCCTCATCAAGATATTAGTTGTAAAAATATACCCGAAGCGTTTATAATAACGAACTATGAAAAATGCTTTTGGCAATACTCGCTTTCTAATAAGGACTCAGGGTAATGAAAATTCTTGTCGCGGATGATGATTCAATGATTCGCATGTTAATTGAGCGCCAGTTGGTCGCCTGGGGCCACGAAGTACGCACTGCGGCTGATGGCGCGGAGGCCATGCGGGAAATTGAGAAGGACGATTCTCTTCAAGTGCTGCTGCTGGACTGGATGATGCCGGGACTGGACGGCTTGGAAGTATGCCGACGGACGCGGCAACTGGAACGCAATCACTACATGTTTATTGTGCTCATCACCTCCCGTTCAGGCAAGGAAAACTTTCTGACAGGCATGTCGGCCGGTGCGGATGATTTCATGACCAAGCCCTTGGATGCCGATGAATTGCTGGTGCGGATGCATTCGGCGGAACGAGTCATTCACCTGCAAAGCGAGGCGCAAATCCAGGCGGCCATCGCCGCGGAGCTTCGCGAGATCGACCGCATGAAATCAACTTTTATTTCTCTGACTTCCCATGAGCTGCGCAGCCCCCTATCCCTCATCCTGCTGAACCTGGAATTGCTTTCCACGAACAAGGCGCTTCGCGGCACCGACTGCCAGAAGACCATCGTATCGCTTTCCGCGAACGCGCAGCGTTTGTGGCGTATTGTGGAAGAAACGCTGAAGGCAAGCAAGAACGGGAAATATGTCAAGGAACTGAACCTCGAACCCGTGGACATCAACGTCCTGATTCGCGACACGGTCAACGGAGTGACACCTTTTGCCGCCTTGCGGTCTCAACACATCGAAGTGGAGACTGAGATGGATTTTCCGGAGATATGGCTGGATCCGGGCAAGATAAGCGATGCCCTGGCAAACCTGCTGATGAACGCCATCAAGTTCACTCCGGACAATATGACCATCCAGGTAAAGGCATGCCGGGAGGACTCGGATGCCATCCGGATTTCCGTCATCGATCCGGGAATGGGCGTATCCGATATCGACAAGCCCCACATGTTCGAGCAGCTTTTTTCAACCCTGGACATTACGCATCATTCATCGGGTTATTATGAATTCGGGAAACGCGGCATCGGCCTGGGCCTTGCCATAGTAAAGGATTTCGTGGAAATGCACGGAGGAACGGTGGGTTTTGAAAGTGAAGAAGGACATGGTTCCTGTTTCCACCTTACAATTCCCATCGCTCCCTGAGGCACTGACCGAAGGTGTTCCTGGAGGGAAGAGCAAGGCGGGGTTGTAACCTCCAAGAAAACGGCGGCAGATAAACCCCGCAGGAAGAGATGGGATGGACACTGCGAGTCAGGAGAGACGCACACGCCAAGTACGCCGGTTATCCTTGGCGGCAGCCATGCTTACCCTCTTGTCAGGCGGGGCTGCCCTTGTTGTATGGGCCATCGACCTGGCGGCAACGGGGAACACCACGGCAAAGCTGCTCGCCTTGAACGCCCCGCCCGCTCCGGGCTTCCTGTTACTGGGCATTGGCATTATTCTCTTGTATACGAACGCCCCTTCCCCCATGGTTGCGATAGCGGCAGGCCGCGCGTGTGCCCTGCTGGTTCTGGTGCCGGCTGTGCTCCTCTTGGGGAAATACTGGCTCCCGGCGGAATTCGGGCTACAATCGTTCATTTTCAGCGCAGGCGACCTCGCCCCGCAGGGAGCCTTTCCGGCATACATGGAGGTAATGACCGCATTTACGTTTGTATTCCTGAGTTCATCCCTGCTTCTGTCCGGTATGCCCGCCTCCTGGCGGTTCCATCCATCGGAGTACCTTGCCTCAGCCGCGTTTCTGGCCGCCATGCTGCCCTTTACAGGTCATCTTTACGGCATTGACGGGGAACTCTTCTATCGGGGCGTGCCTATATCCATAAATCCCCTTACCGCTTTTACCCTGATGACGGCCGCCGCAGGCATTCTATTCCTGGGGTCCGACCGTGGATGGGCGCGTCTTCTGACCGCCGGAGGCGCAGCCGGTTTCATGATGCGTCTATTGCTCCCCCTGACCCTCCTGACACTTCTGGCACTGGCCTGGGTTCGGCTGTTGGGAGAACAATCCGGCCTCTACACCTCCGCCTTCGGCGTTTCGCTTTTTGTGGTGGTCCGTGTTGCCATCATGGGTGCCATCATCATCGGTTCAGCCTGGATCGTCCACCGGTTGGAACGAATCCGTAGTGCCGCCCGGCGGGAACTGGAACAGGCCAACGCCACCCTGGAACAACACGTTGCCGAACGCACTGCGGAAATCGAAGCGGCGAGGAGCGAGTTGAAAAAACAGCATGATTTCCTCTCCAAGATCATGGACAGCAGCGGCGCACCGATCCTGTTGATTGACCGGCGGGGAAAAATCATGGAATTCAACCGCGCCTGTGAACAGATTACCGGTTACGCCGCTGATGAAGCCCGGCGCCTCATTTTCTGGGACGCGTTCCTGTCGCGCGAACACGGCTTGAACCCCAGTGAACGCTTCCGTTCCCTGTTTGAAATGGGCACACCTATTGAAGAGGAAACACTGTGGTATACCAAGGCGGGAAGTGTGCGCTGGGTACACTGGCACGGCACCGCCCTGGAAACATTACAGGGACAGATCAATCACTGCATTATCGCGGGCGTGGATGTAACAGAGCGACGCCGCGCCGAGGACCGGGTACGCCAGGAGGAAGAACAGTTCGAGTTCATTATGACCCACCTTCCGGTGGGTGTAATACTCTCCAGGGGCCTTGAGCAGGTAATGCTCTATCAAAACCCGCGCTTTGTGGAAATGTTTGGATATACCATTAGAGACTTTCCGGATGTGTCCGCCTGGTGGCCTTTGGCATATCCTGATCCTTCGTATCGCGACAAAGTCGCCGCCCAGTGGAACAGCCGTGTCGCCGAGGCCAGCCTGCTGCAGACAAACATCACGCCCATGGAAGTATCCATCACGGCGCGCGATGGTTCAATAAAACAGGTGAATGTGCATGCCGCCGTATTCGGCGACTTGAATGTCATCACCTTTGTGGACCTGACGGAACGCCAGCAAGCGGAAAAGGCCCGCCACCTTAACGAAATGCGCCTTGAGGCGCTGCTGAAACTCGGCCAGATGACCAAGGCATCCACGAAGGAACTCACCGATTTCGCGCTTGAGGAAGCGGTGCGGCTGACAGACAGCACCATTGGCTATTTTGCCTTCATGAATGAGGACGAATCGGTGTTGAGCATGTACGCCTGGTCGCGCACCGCGATGCAGGAATGCGCTATTCAAGACAAACCCATACTGTATCCCGTCAAAGACACAGGGCTTTGGGGCGAAGCCGTTCGGCAGCGCGCACCCGTGATTACCAACGACTATGAAGCGCCGAACCAGCAGAAAAAAGGATACCCCGAAGGACACGTCCGCATTCGCCGACACATGAATATCCCTGTTTTTGACGAGGGGCGCATTGTTATTGTAGCGGGTGTCGGCAATAAAAAAACCCCCTACGACGAAGCCGATGTGCGCCAGCTGACGCTTCTTATGGAAGGCATGTGGCGCATACTCAAGCGGCGTGAAGATGAAAACACCCTGAAGCGCATGCGTTCGTACTTGCAAAACATTGTGGATTCGATGCCTTCCGTGCTGGTGGCGGTAAACCTGGACGGCACCGTGACCCACTGGAACCTTGAGGCGGCGCACCTGACCGGACTGACCGAAGAGCAGACCCGCGGCCGCGACTTGGGCGATGTTCTCCCACTGTTGAAAGATCGCCTTGACCGGGTACGCCGCGCCATCCAGGAAGGGAAGACAGTCGAAAACGAACGCTTCATGGTGCGGGACGGGGAAGAATCAGTACAATATTACGACCTGCGGGTATTCCCCCTTGTCGCCAATGGCGCGCAGGGCGCCGTGGTGCGGCTTGACGATGTTACCAGCCGTGTGCAGATCGAGGATATGATGGTGCAAACAGAGAAGATGATGTCGGTCGGCGGGCTGGCGGCGGGCATGGCCCACGAAATCAACAATCCACTGGGGGGCATCCTACAAGCCTGCCAGAACATCGAGCGCCGCACTTCGCAGAACTTGCCCAAGAATGTGGAAACGGCCCAGACTCTTGGAGTCGACCTGGAACTCGTACGCCGTTACCTGCAGGAACGGGGGATTCTGGACTTCGTTTCAGGCATCCGGTCGGACGGCATGCGCGCGGCCCAAATTGTCACCGACATGCTTTCTTTCAGCAGGCGGAGCGGCTCGGAATTTTTCCCCGTGAATCTGCCCGAACTTGTGGAGACGGTCCTGCGCCTGGCAGGGAACGACTATGACCTCAAAAAACAATATGATTTCCGGAACATCAATATCCATCGTGATTTCCAGGCGGACCTGCCGGCCGTTCCCTGCGACAAGACCAAAATCGAGCAGGTACTCCTGAATCTGGTGAAAAATGCAGCCCAGGCCATGGTGGGACACAACACTACGGACCCGCCCGCCATCACAATCAGCATACGAAAAGAACATCATCACATGCGCATCGAAATCAGCGACAACGGTCCAGGCATGGAAGAAGCCGTGCGTCGGCGCGTATTTGAGCCTTTTTTCACTACGAAAGACGTTGGCGTCGGCACGGGGCTGGGGCTGTCGGTTTCCTATTTTATAATCACACGCCTGCACAAGGGAACCCTGAATGTGGAGTCAACCCCGGGAAAGGGCAGCAAGTTTATCATCCAGTTGCCCCTCCAGGTGGAGGGATAATCACGCTATGGAAAAGGTATTGCTCGTAGACGACGAATCCACCGTGCGCACCACGCTGGCGGCCTACCTGGAAGATGAAGGGCTGGAAGTGGTCCCGGCGGAAAGCGCCGAGGACGCCCTGCGCATCGTGGAGCGGGACGGACCTTTCGGCGTGTGTATCATGGATATGCGCCTGCCCGGCATGGACGGCCACGACGCCATAATCGCCCTGCATATGCGCCTGCCGCAATTGTGCTTCCTGATTCACACCGGGTCGCTCAGTTACGGGCTTACGGACGACCTTCTCGCCCTCGGAATAACGGAGGAACGCCTTTTCCGAAAGCCCTTGCAGGATATGGCCGCCCTGGCAGCCACTGTACGTTCCCTGCTGGGGGGCGGTCAGTAAAAAGGAGTACCTATGCATAACCCACCCAGGATTTTAACCATTGAAGACATGGAATCCGTCCGCCGCAGTATCGTCACCTACCTTACCGACAGCGGGTACGAGGTGGTCGAAGCGGAGAACGGCCGGGTCGGCCTGCAACGAATCCTGGCCGACAAGCCGGATGTCGTCCTTTGCGATTTGAGAATGCCCGAGTTGGACGGCCTCTATGTCATGGCCGAGATCGCAAAATTCCTTCCGGACACCCCGGTGATAGTCGTCTCTGGAACGGGTGAAATTCAAGACGCGGTAAAGTCGTTACGCCTGGGCGCCTGGGACTATATTATGAAGCCGATCCAGGACATGGCCCTCCTGGAGGACTCGGTCAAAAAAGCGCTGGAACGGGCAAAATTGCTCGATCAAAATCGGGAATACCGGGAGCATCTGCTTAAAACGAACCATGAACTCCAGAAAAGCCTGGAAAAACTGGAAGAGGCCAAGGCGGCCGCTGAAGAGGCCAACCGCGCCAAGAGCACCTTCCTCGCCAACATGTCCCACGAAATCCGCACCCCCATGAATGCCATAATCGGTATGGCCGATCTGCTCAGCGACACCGACATGACCGCGGAACAACGGGATTTTCTGGAAACCATCCGCCATTCGAGCGAAGCTTTGCTGGAAATACTAAACGATATCCTCGATTTCTCAAAAATCGAATCCGGAAAAATGGACCTGGAAGCCATCCCCTTCGACCTCAGAAAACACGTGGAGCGCGTCGTGGATACGGTGGCGCAACAGGCGGATACCAAACACATCGAACTGGGACTGCTGATTGCGCCGGAAACACCGGAGCGGGTTATCGGCGACCCGGGCCGCCTACGGCAAATCCTCCTGAATCTGGTGAACAATGCCATCAAATTTACCAGCCAAGGGGAGGTGACCGTCCAGGTGCTTCCCCAACCACCCGGCGAACCCGCAGCGCCCGGCGCCATCCGCTTCGAGGTTAGCGACACCGGGATAGGCGTATCCGAAGACCGGGTCCACCAGTTGTTTCAGCCCTTCACCCAGGCGGATGTTTCCATGACGCGAAAATTCGGGGGAACCGGGCTGGGCCTTGCCATCTGCCGAAGACTGGTGGAATTGATGGGGGGGACTATCGAAATGAAAAGCAGGGAAGGTGAAGGAACCACGGTATTTTTCCACGTGCCGCTGCCGGCTACCGAGGCGGAGAACATTGAAGAGGCCGAAATTGAACCGGTGGAATTGGGCGGCGTACGCGTGTTGATTGTGGACGACAACCACACGAACCGGCGTATACTACGCACCTATCTTGAACGTTGGGGCTGTCTGGTCAGCGAGGCGGCTTCAGGCACCGAGGCCCTTCACCTCATGAGGGAAATGGAAAAGGCGGGACGCCATACGCGTGTCGTTTTGGTGGACTGCCAGATGCCGGAGATGGACGGGGAAATGTTCACGAAGCACCTCAAGGAAGATCCCGCCCTGGCTTCCTCTTCCGTGGTATTGCTGACTTCTGTGGGCACGAGGAGAAACATGGAGGCACTCGCTCACATGGGGTTCGACGGCGCCTTGTGCAAACCGCTTAAGCAATCGGTCCTGCTGGACTGCCTCACCATGGTCCTGTCGCACAGACAACACCCCAAGGTAGCGGGCCCGTCCGAATTCGTCACGGAAGCCACCATGGACCGGTCCGCCCGGGGACGGTTCCGGATTCTGGCGGCGGAAGACGTGGCCGCGAACCAGAAAGTCATTCAACAGTTGCTCATGCACGCAGGTTATCGCTGTGTTGTCGTCGGCAACGGTCGTGAGGCGCTGGAAAAACTTTCCCACGACGATTTCGACCTGGTGCTGATGGATTGCCAGATGCCGGATATGGACGGCTATGAGGCCACCCGCGCCCTGCGCGATTTGGAAGGAGACAACAGGCATACCCCGGTCATCGCCATGACAGCGTCGGTCATGAAAGGCGACCGCGAACGCTGCCTGGAATCGGGCATGGATGACTATCTGTCCAAGCCCATTACCCGGACGGACCTCCACGCGTTACTGCAGCGTTGGCTGGAACCCCACGCTGCCCCCCGTTCCGCACCCATCCAGAACACGGCCGACCAGGCGGTCCCTGAACCGGGCCTGGAACCGCCTCCCGTACAGCTGGATTACCTGCACGAATATGCGGGCAACGACGCCACATTTCTCCACACTTTGATGCGCGCCTTTCTCGAGGAAAATGACCGGCATTGCGCCAGATTGATTGAAGCCATCGGCAAGGCCGATACTACGCAAATCGCTTTTGAAGCCCATGCGCTGAAAAATGGGGCGCTGACCTTAAAAGCCGACACGCTCTCCGCCCTTGCGCTTAAACTGGAGGAGATGGCGAACAAAAAGGAAGTCGCCGGCGCGGAAAGCCTGGTACAACCGCTTCGCGAGGCTTATGACAGCGTCTCCAGATTCCTGTTGCGGTATTTCTCCGAAAACCCTCTGGAAGAGGAACACTAGATGTTTCTCCGTTATTGCTCCGGTTAATCCGAAATCGCTTCCGAACTTCGACGGGCATCAGAAAACGAGGATATCCACCCGCCTGGCGTTATCACCGCCGGGGCGGAACAGCACCATATCCCTGGCTTTGTTATGGTTCAGGTCATAGGCGCGCGCGGTTCCGAAAGCGGGCATCTTGAATTCCTGCCATGGCCGGGAGCCGATAAACCGTTCGGGGTCCCCCGTATACACGGCCAGGGTATCGCTTTTACTGCCATAGGCGACATCCAGCCGCCCGTCGCCGCTGAAATCGCCGAAAGTATAAGCCACCCGTTCTCGGCCTTCCGGCGCATCCATGCTCATGCTGGTGTGATAATCCGCCTCCTGATTGAATTTTTCGCCGTCAAACAGGTGTACTTCCGCCTGGACCGCGAGTTTGCCGCGTACGAAAAAGTTGACCAGGTTTTTCACACCGAAGGGTATGCGGATAAAAATCAGGTCCAGCCGTTCATCCCCGTTGACGTCCATCACCAAGGGACTGGAAACTGCGCCGCTGGCGGAAAACACGGCATCGGGCTTCTCCGGATAGACAAAGGGTTCCCGGGCAAGGTAAACGTGCGTCTCCGCATACATGCGCACCGTGCCCCGGGTCTGGGTAATCACAATGTCGGGAAAGCCGTTGCCGTTGATATCCTTCATGGAGGCGGAAGCGTCCCACTTCTCCTCAAGATTCATCGGCAGCCGCACACGTTTTTGTTGTGACCAGGCGTCTCCGTAGGCGAAATCGGCAAATTCATCACTGAGAAAGGCCAGACCGAGCGCCTGGCGGCCTTCAAGCGTAAAGGAGACAAAATCAGGCAGCCGGTGTATGATGTACAGACTGTCACCGGAACGCATCTCGCTGACAACATCACAGGACAAAAACGCCACTTCCCGGGTTAACGTACGCACCTGGACCCCCCCGGCCACCGGGAGCAGCCACTCCTCTATACCATCCCCCTGCAGGTCCACGGCGCCCCATTTGGCGAAACAAGGCTCCCGGCTGTTTGTAGGATAGAGAGCGTTGAACCGGACCGTCTCAAGCACCGAAAATCGGCCCCCGGCAAATTGATATACGGTGGCGCCGGTGCCGTGGGCCGCCACGATTTCCCGCGGCGACTGGCCATCCACTTCGGCAGCAAAGACCACACCGGTCTCCACGGGCAGATCCAGCAGCGGTGCCGGTTCGCGGCCGTACGCGCCGGATACTTCCGCCATGCAAACCGCCAGCTGTTTGCGCGGTGGAAACGCCGTTTCATCATTGGTCAACAGGAGAACATCCCCGAGCCCATCCCCGTTCATGTCCGTTACGGACACATCCCATACCGGCTGCCCGGTTCCCACGGTATAGACGCCCGCCTCCACTTGAGCCCACAAGGCGACTGCAAGCACGAAATACCCATTCATGGTGTTTTATCCTTAATTACGGTGCCGCCCGCGGGCGGCACCACTTTAAAAAAAAGGGCGACCGCAGCTCCGCAGAAAGCGCATATTCTCAGCAACGGGCCGCCTCCGGTTCGCCGTTTGTTTTTGGGATTCGGCAGCCTTCGTGTTATAATCTGCACGATTTCAGGATGCAGAGTCAACAGACACAACTTTTCAGGGTAAGCGGTTCATATATGTGGGATAGGTTTACAGAGAGAGCCAAACATGTAGTAAGCACAGCGCGCGAGGAGGCTGTTCGCCTGAACAGCGAATATGTCCGCACGGAACACATTTTGCTGGGCCTGTGCAAGGAGTCGGAAGGTATTGCCGCACATGCTCTGGAGAACCTGGGCATTGAGGCGGAAAAACTAATCGCTGAAATTGAGGAACATGTGCAGCCGGAAGCGCCCGCCATGACCGGGGGCGAAATTTCCTTTACGCCGCGCGCCAAAAAAGTGCTGGAATTGGCCGTTGAAGAGGCGCGCCACTTCAACCACAATTACATCGGCACCGAGCATATTCTGCTCGGCCTGATCAAAGAAGGGGAGGGGAAAGCGGCCAAAGTGCTGCGGGACATGGATGTTGACATCGGCCGGTTGCACGCGGAGGTGGTCCGGTTGCTGGGCGGCCAGCACCACCAAAGCACAAATGAAGCCGCCGGCAGCCGCAAGTCACAGACGCCCGCACTGGATACCTTCGGCCGCGACCTGACTCAGATGGCCCGGGAGCACAAACTCGACCCGGTCATCGGGCGTCAATCGGAAATTGAACGCGTCATCCAGATACTCAGCCGGCGGACCAAAAATAATCCCGTCCTGATCGGCGAAGCCGGCGTCGGCAAGACCGCGATTGTGGAAGGTCTGGCACAGGCGATTACCAGCGGCGATGTGCCGGATTTGCTCCTGAACCGAAGAGTACTCACCCTGGACCTTGCCGGCGTGGTGGCGGGCACCAAGTACCGGGGCCAGTTTGAGGAACGGCTCAAGGCGGTCATGAAAGAAATCCGCCGCGCGGATAACAGTATCATTCTCTTCATCGACGAGCTGCACACCATTGTGGGCGCGGGCGCCGCGGAAGGGGCCGTTGACGCCGCGAATATTCTCAAACCGGCGCTTTCCCGGGGCGAACTGCAGTGCATAGGCGCCACCACAATGGACGAATACCGCAAGTACATCGAAAAAGATTCCGCCCTTGCGCGGCGTTTTCAGACTATCCTGGTGAACGCCCCCACGGTCGACCAGACCATCGATATTATCAAGGGTTTAAGCGACAAATACGAAGCCCATCATCGGGTAAAATTTTCCGAAGAAGCGATCGTGGCTGCGGCAAGGCTGTCGGACCAGTACATCACGGACCGATTTCTCCCCGACAAGGCGGTGGACGTCATTGACGAGGCGGGCAGCCGCGCGCGATTGTTGATCACGACACGCCCCCCGGTTCTCAAGCAACTCGCCCAGGATATCGCGGAAGCCACGAAGGAAAAAGAATGCGCCATCAGCAATCAGGAATATGAGAAAGCGGCTGCCCTGCGCGACCGCGAACGCACCCTGATCGCCGCCCTGGAAGATGCCAAACACGAGTGGGAACACAAGCGCAACTCCTCGGAAACAGTCATCTCCGAGGAAGATATCGCCTACATCGTCTCCAAATGGACCGGTGTTCCGCTGACGAAACTGGAGGAGAAGGAATCCTCACGGCTGCTCCGCATGCGCGATGAGTTACATAAGGTGGTGGTAGGCCAGGACCAGGCTATTGATGCCATCACACGCGCCATCCAGCGTTCCCGGTCGGGCCTGCGCGGCCATAGCCGCCCAGTGGGCTCATTTCTGCTCCTCGGGCCGACAGGCGTGGGCAAAACTTTGCTGGCCAAAGCGTTGGCCGAATTTCTGTTTGGCAACCAGGAAGCCCTGGTCACCATTGACATGTCGGAGTTTATGGAAAAGTTCGCGGTGTCCAGGCTCATCGGCGCACCGCCCGGATACATCGGGTTTGACCAGGGGGGCCAGCTGACCGAGATGGTGCGGCGGCGGCCGTATTCGGTCGTTCTCTTCGATGAAATCGAAAAAGCCCATCCCGACGTCTTCAACACGCTGTTACAGGTCCTGGAGGAAGGACACCTGACCGACAGCACTGGGCGCAAGGTGGACTTCCGGAACACGGTCATCATGATGACCTCCAACGTGGGCGCCCGGCGCATCGGTAAAAACACCTCGCTGGGCTTTTATCGCGACGCCGAAGAAGAGAACTACGGCCGCATGAAAGACCGCGTCACGGAAGAGGCCAAAAAGATATTCAACCCCGAGTTTATGAACCGCATCGACGAGATTCTCGTCTTCCACCGGCTCACGACGGCCGACGTGATGAAAATAGTTGAAATTCAGGTGCAAGAAGTGGTAGATAGAGTGGCGGAAAAGCACATTCACCTGGAACTGACCGAACAGGCAAAAGAATTTCTGGTGCGTATTGGGAGCAGTGAGGAGTACGGGGCGCGTCCTCTGCGGCGCGCCGTTCAGCAATACGTGGAAGATCCTTTGGCTGAAATCTTGTTAAAGAGCGAGATGATCGCTGAAACAACCATTACCGTGCAGCCCTCGGACATCGGCGACAGGCTGATGTTCACTGTGGGCGCACCGACCGCGGAAGGTTTACTCTCGTGAAAAAAAATTACGGAAAAGGCTGGTATGTTCTGACACTTACGGTGGCATTGGCATGGGCTGCGTTTCCGGCGGGAGCGCAGGAAAACGCGGCACCCACCATACGGGAAGTGCGCATTGAAGGGCTGCAGCACATCAGCGAAGCCGCCGCGCGCGCGCGCATTGAGGCGCAGCCCGGCGCCGTGTATGATGCCGCAGTGGCGGCCCGGGACATTAAACGCCTGTATGAGAGCGAATTCTTTGACACGGTCAATTCCGAAGTGCGCGAGGCCGGCGCCCAGGTCGACCTGGTCTATATCGTCACGGAAAAACGCATGATCGACGAGGTGCGTATCATCGGCAACCGCAAAGTGCGCACGCCCCATCTCCGCGCCGTGTTGAAAATGCGCGAGGGCTCGTCCTTTGAGCCGAACCTCTTCGAAGAAGAGCGCAAGGCCATCCTGGATCTCTACCAGGGCAAAGGGTACGCCAACACGTCCGTGGAAGTCGTTGCCGAGAACATCGGCCCCTCCCAGGTCCGTTTGGTTTACAACATCAACGAGGGACGCAAGGTGCGCATTCGCAGCATCAATTTCGCGGGCAATGAAAACCTGCGTTCACGTACGTTGAAAAAAGCCATAAAAACAAAACCCGGCTGGTGGTTTATCGGCGGGCGCTACGATGAAGCCAAGTTCAGCGCGGACCTGGACACCATCCTCAACGAATACGGAAATCGCGGTTATCTCGAATCCAACATCACGGGCACGGATATGGCCTTTTCCGAAAACGGGAAACGCGTGGACATCACCGTTCATCTCGAAGAGGGGCCCCAGTACAGCGTCGACACGCTGGACATCGCCCAGAATGTGGTATTTGATGACGAAGAACTGCAGTCCTCCATTGAAGTGATACCCGGCGAAATCCATGACAAAGGGCAGGTTACGGCGGACGCGGAAGCCGTTGAAAAAGCCTATCAGGACAGCGGCTATGTGGACGCCGTGGTAACGCCCCAGATCACGCTAGACAAGGAAAAGAAAACCACCCATGTGGTCTATGACATCAGCGAGGGCGATCTGAAGTATTTGCGCGAGATACGTATCACGGGCAATGACGTCACCAAGGACGAAATCATTCGCCGGCAGATGCTGCTGATTCCAGGCGAGCGCTATGACGGCGCAGCCGTGGATGAAAGCGAAAAACGCATCAACAATACGCGCTTCTTCGAAAAGGTGCGCATCACGCTGGACGAAACGGACGACGAACTGTTTACTGATTTGCTGGTCAACGTTGAGGAAGGCAAAACGGGCACCTTCAACTTTGGCGCGGGCTACAGCACGGAAGACCGGCTGGGCGTATACTCCGAGGTTCGCCTCAACAATTTTGACCTGCTCAATTTTCCGACGTTCTCCGGCGGCGGGCAGCAACTGCGCCTGCGTGTGCAGGTCGGCGACCGGCGCGACGAATACAACCTCAGTTTCACGGAACCGGAGTTTCTGGGCTATCCCCTCTCCTTCGGATTCGACCTGTTTGACGAATCCTACCGGGTACGGGGCGCCGCCCGCTACCGCGAAGATACCCGCGGCGGCCAAATCCGTTTCGGTAAGGCATTGTCCCCTTACGTGACGGTTCAAACGGCCCTTCGCGTCCAGGAAACGGACCTGAGCGAACTGGACTGGTATGTCCACCCGGAACTCAGGCGGCAAGCGCGCGAATCCACCACCGTCGCGAACAGCTGGCAGATCGAGCGCAATACGTTGGACGCGCGGTTCGACCCGAACTACGGATCCCTGCACATTCTTGCGGCGGAGGTCGCGGGCTTCGGCGGCGACCACGAGTTTCTGCGGTTCGAACACGACTCCTCCTGGTTCCGCTCCCTGGGCGATGCCAAGAAACTGGTACTCTCCCTGCGTGCCAGGCACGGTGTTATCACCGAGTACGGCAGTTCCGACTTCATCCCGCTGCAGGAGCGGTATTATGCCGGCGGCACGAACACGGTACGCGGTTATCGCAACCGCGACATCGGCCCCAAGATTCGTGAATACTGGTTCTGGGGAGACCGTTTCGCCATCGGCGGCAACGCCCGCAGTATTTACAACCTGGAACTCAAGTACCGGGTTACCGATATCTTCAGGGTTTACACCTTCGCCGATGCCGGCGGGGTCTGGGAAGACGTCGGCGATTTCAGCCCGGGCGACATCAACTACAGTGTCGGCGCCGGTATCGGATTCAATGTGCCCATGTTCGGGCCCATCCGCGTGGACTATGGCTATCCGCTCAATCCCGGAAGGCACCAGAGCAGTTCCGGGAGACTGCACATGTCCACCGGCTTCCGCTTCTAAAAAAAGGGTCCGTTTCGCGGGCATGATACAGGTCGTATAAGGTACAGGCATCCTACCCTGTCTCCGGTCGTGATTGCATCATTTCCGGCATACATGGTATACTGCCCCGCGTTGGTTCATATGCATGCAACAACCTACCCCGCGCGCATCGGGTGTTTGTAAACGTACATCCAGCCGAACAGCGTGCGCAACGATTGAAGGAAACCTATTGTGAGTATTCAAGCAGGCTTTTCAAGATGCTGTTTAACCTTGGCTTTAACCGCAGCGATGGCGCTTACCCTGTTTCCGAGCGGGGCATTTTCCCAGGCGAACGAAGGCGGCCAGTACCGTATCGCCGTGGTGGATATGTCTCTGCTGATGGCGGAATATAACAAGCGCAAGGAAAAATACGACGAACTGCAGAAGGAAGTCGACCGGTTGCAGGTCGAAATCGATGCGATGTCGCAGCGCATTGAAAAGGCCAAGGAAGAATATGAAGCGAACCGGGCGAACATGACGGATGATGAACGGTTTGACAAACGCGCCCAGATAGAATCCGACTTCGGGCAGTACCGCAGCGAACTCGAGCGGCGTCAACGCCTCATTGACACGCAGGAGGAGCGCGTGTTGAAAGAAGTGGTGACCGATATCGAGAAAGTGCTTACGGGCATTGCGGAAAAAGAAGGGTACCACCTGGTACTGAACGCCTCGAAAGGCCCCCGGGCCAGCGTGCTCTATCACAGTGCCACCATTGACATCACCCCCCGTATCCTCGAGGAACTGAATAAGTAGTATGCCGGCTGCTGCCGGAATGCGCTTTCGGAAGACGTCACATTGGGTCTTTCACTCTGCGGCTTGGATGACCGTGCCATCCTATGGGCCCATGGTTTTTTCCTTCGAATTGCGATAGTGTCTCCGGCTACCTGCATGGATACGCATTCAAGAATAAGACGCGTTCCAAATTAAATTTTGGAACGCGTTCATCATTACCCTACAATAGTTACCGTATACACACGCCAGCAGCCATAGCCGGTTTACACGGTTGTTACAGCAGGAGAATACTCCCAGTATGGAGATCAAGGTCCGGCAAATCGCGGAACTTGTGGGCGGCACGGTGCAAGGTGATCCGGAAACCGTGATTCACGGGGTAAATGGATTACAGGAAGCCCGGCCGGGCGAAATCACGTTCGCGCGCAGCCCCCGTTATTTTGACCAGCTCCGCCTATCCAAAGCATCCGCCGCCCTCGTACCCTCCCCGGTTCCCGACGCCCCGATGGTAACGATCTGTGTGAAATATCCTGATATGGCCTTCCTGATGACGCTGAATCAACTGGCGCCTCCGCCTTCCCGCCCCCCTGCGGGTGTCCACCCCGGCGCCTGTATCGCGCCAGGGGTTCTCCTCGGAGCAGATGTCACGGTAAGTGCCTTTGTATACATTGATTCCGGGGCTGTCATCGGGGACCGCACCGTGCTGTACCCTGGCGTGTACATCGGCCCTCGTTGCCGTATTGGCACCGATACCGTCCTCTACCCCAATGTCGTGGTCCGTGAGGACACGGAAATCGGTGCCCGGTGTGTCATTCATGCCGGCGCGTGCATCGGCAGTGACGGTTTCGGTTTTGCGGACCTGAGCGGACACTGGCACAAAATTCCCCAAACAGGAATAGTTGTAATAGGGGATGATGTTGAAATAGGAAGCAATACCGCCATAGATCGCGCAACCTTCGGTGAAACGCGGGTCGGTTCGGGTACGAAGATTGACAATTTAGTTCAAATTGGGCACAATGTACAAGTAGGTGAACATTGTGCCATCGCCGGCAAAGCGGGTATCGCGGGCAGCGCCCGAATCGGCAATCATGTGCGCATCGGCGCGGATGCCGGAATAGCGGGCCATATTTCCATCGGCGACGGCGTGAGTGTAGGCGCCCGGGCCGGCGTGATGCGTTCCATACCGGAAAATAAGACGGTATCAGGATTTCCCGCCATTGACCACAGTAGGCAGCGCCGGGTGATGGTGGCGCAACAGCGCACCCCCGAAATGCTGCATCAACTGGCCAGGATCGAGCGGGATATCAAGGAGTTGAAAGACGATTTACACCATGAAACAACGGACAATCAGTGAAACGGTTTCCTATAACGGCGTGGGCCTGCATACGGGCAGCCTTACCACGGTGACCTTCAAGCCCGCTCCGGCGGACACGGGCATTGTGTTTTACAGGACGGACCTGGATGCGGCGCCGGCCATACCGGCGCTTGTGGACAATGTTGTGGACGTGTCCCGGGGTACCACCATCGGCATCGGCGATGTCAAGATCCACACCATTGAACATGCCATGTCCAGTCTGGCGGGCCTGGGCATTGACAATCTCATCGTGGAAGTGGACGCGGACGAGATCCCCGTGGGAGACGGCAGCGCCCTTCCGGTCATGAATACGCTTCTCAAGGCAGGTATCGTCGAATTGGAATCGGAAAAGCAATATATCCGCGTCGACCACCCGGTTTACTACCGCAAAGATGATGTGACGCTGAGCATTCTACCCTCCGACGACCTGCGCATTACCATGACGATCGCCTATGACCATCCGACGGTAGGTACCCAGTACGCCTCTTTCACCATAACGGAGGACGCCTTTCGAAAGGAGCTCGCCCCGGCGCGCACGTTTTGCTTTCTCCGGGAAGTGAAGATGTTGCAGGAAGCGGGGCTCATCCGGGGCGGCAGCCTGGAAAGCGCCGTCGTTATCGGCGACAACGGCATTCTCAATGACACGCTGCGTTTCCCGGACGAATTTGTGCGTCACAAGATATTGGACCTTCTGGGGGACACCTATCTGCTCGGCCATCCGCTCAAAGGCCATATCATCGGCGCCAAGTGCGGCCACGAGAAGAACGTGAACTTTTCCAAGCAGATTCAAAAGGTTTTCGCCGGCACAAGACCGGAATTCCTGCTGCGCCCTTACAAGCAGAAGGTGCGTCGCACCCCGCCCGCGCTGGATGTGAACAAGATCATGAAAATCCTCCCCCACCGTTATCCTTTCCTTTTGGTGGACCGGATTTTAAGTTACGAGCCCTTCAAAACCGTCACGGGCATTAAGAACGTCACGGTGAACGAGCCCTTTTTCCAGGGGCACTGGCCGCATATTCCTGTAATGCCCGGCGTCCTCATCATCGAGGCCATGGCGCAAGTGGCCGCCGTGCTGGTTTTCGGCGACAACGGGGAAACGAACGGCCGGCTGGCGTTTCTCATGGGCCTTGAAAAGGCGCGTTTCCGTGATACCGTGGTCCCGGGCGACCAACTGGTGCTGAAAGCGGAAATGATGCATTACCGGCATAATGCCTGCAAAATAAGGGCTTATGCGCTGGTGGACGACGCCATCGCCGCTGAGGCGGTGATGTCCTTCGGCATCATGCAACTGGAAGAATAGCCGTTCGCATCGGCAAAGGAAGACCTTTTGGCAAACATCATCTTATACAGCGCGGACTTCTGCGGCGACTGCCGCACGTTACGCGCATGGATGGACCGGGAAGGTATCCCCTATGAACACCGGGATATCCGCAAACACCCGGAGTATGCCGCGGAACTGGAGGAAAAGACCGGAAAACAGGGGGTACCCTATCTGATTATTGACGGGGAGTGGAAGCGCGGCTACGAACCGGGACGCGCCTTTACAGAGACCTTTGCCCGGTCCTTGTTCGGCCTCTAGCCTTCGTGCCGCCAGGTCAGTCCGCGGCGATGGCGTCCAGTTCCAATTCGAAGAGCAAATCGTCCCGGCAAATATCCGTATGGGCGAGAATGCCGGGGAGGCGCGGCATGCCGCGTTCGCGCATGCAGGCCGCCAATTCACCGGTATCTTCAGCGTGTTTAAAGTAGGCAATGGACCGTGAAACACTGTTCCAGTCCATGCCGCGGGATTCCAGAATGGCCTGAATAACATCCAGCGTCAGTTGAACCTGTGCGCGGATATCACCGATATGTACGCTCGCTCCGGAAGGTTCAATACTTGCGGTGCCGGACACAAACAGGCGGTGTACCCCGCCCGTGGCGAATTCCACGGCGCGGCTGAAGGCGCTTCCATATTCAAAGGAAGGCCGCTGCAGGGGCGAAGGCACTTCCACAAGGGCGGCCTTGTTTTCCGGATACGCCATCGCTATCAGTCCGCCCGTGAGCGCGGCCCCGCCGCCGTTCCAGCAGCCGATGCCCGTACTTGCCGGCACAAGCCGGTCTAACAAGTTGCGCTCCATAAAGAACGCCGTGCGCACCGCGTTAAAAACATCGTACCATTCCAGCATATCCCGGTTATAAAACCAGGTGCGCGCGACATGCGTGAAATCCATGCCCACTTCGCCCAGGGCGCGCTCCATGAGATGAAACACTTCCCGCGTCTGCTCTTTGCGGGATGCGGAACAATCTTGCGGCACGATGCCGCCCAGGCGGCAGTATTGAACGCCGTTCACACGGTAGGAAACGCCTGCCAATGTGCTGCCAAGGCGCAGCGGAACGACTTCGGGCCCTGCGATAGCCCGCGCAAGAACGCCATAGAAAGACGCGGCATGGGCCTTGCGGCCTTCCAGCCAGGTGACGGGACACGGTAATGGGCCAAAAGCATCCTGCACTACGGGCAGGGCGTCACCGGGAACGCCGAACACATCCAGCGAAAGGGGAATCGCCCCTTTCTCTTGTATGACCCGCGCCAGGCGCTGACAGTCCGCCTGAAACGCTTCCGTAGCCTGCCCCTGCACGGCCAAATAATAGTGAACACTTCCGGGGCGCTCCATGGAAACGACTTGCACATCATCATCCAGATTTTTGGTAAGCACATTCATCAATAAACTATATTCCTTAACCCCCTGGTTCTGTTGTTAAACACCGCCCCCACGGGGAAGTTCCCCAAAAACCTCAATCTCCGAAAACGCGCGACCCGACTTGAGACAAGGCTCCAGCGTTCCGTTAACACAAGATGCCACCCGGATACGCACACGGCGCAAAGGCGGCGCTTGGCCCGAAGGCAATGCGCCCCGGACCGGAACGGTCACCACAAAGCGTCCTGCGTTCTTTTCCGGACAAAGGCCGCCCTGTGCATCGCCGAACCTTTTACAGGGAAAGCACGTAGGCGACCAGGTCGTCCAACTGCTCCGCACTCAACCCGGAGGTCTTTCCATGACGGTCTTCCGTGTTGCAGGTGGTGAGCAGATCATGGAGGGTGGCGGCGCGGCCGTCATGGAGATAAGGCGCGGTGCGCCAGACCTCAACCAGCGTGGGGGTGTCCACCGGCTTGCCTTCATCCAGGCCTTTCGTAAATCCCAAATTGTGGAGTTTCAAATCGGTAAATAAGGGCTCCGGATGGCATACGGCGCATCCTGCCTGTGAAAAGACTTCTTTGCCGCGTGTCGCGGCTTCGCTCAGCGCCCCGCCTTCCAGTTGCGGGCTGGGCACCGGCTTCATAGACTTAAGATACCTATCAATGGCAACAGCGTCTTCTTCGGGCCGGACCGCGAACTGTATGTATTTGATGCCGGCACGCACGGCAAGTTCCGCCTGGTCGCGAACGCCCAGCGCCATAACCGGCGGTGTCTGATGCGACAACAGCATGCTGCGGCTGTTTTTAGGATTACCAATGCCGTCATTCATGAGATCCCAGTTCAGACCATCAACCCGGGCATCGGGATGGCAGCTGGCGCAGCTTTGCCAGTGTTGAAAACACAGGGCGGCATCGTTGAAATAGATCTCACCCTGCCGTTCGGGCGTTATTGCCTGAGCCTCGCTCAACGCGGTCTGAATAATATCACGCTTGCCCTGGGATTCCAAGGGGACTTCGGTGATGCTGTCGGAGAAATAGAGCGGCACATAGGCTTTTGTATTGTCCAGCCAGAGCGCCCGGGGCCCGATGCCGGGCAACTTAACACGCGTGCGCAGCCCCACAAGAAAGGCCAGGTTGTTCGGCACGGCGGCGGCGTCTTTTTCGTTCAGTTGCGCCAGGCGGTCGTGCAAGGATGCCCGGTCCAGAATGCTCAGTTCATGGGTGCCCGCATGGGTAACGCACAGGAAGCGCCCGTCGGGGGTACAGGCCACGGCGCTGGGGTTGGCGGCGCCCAAATCCACATCATCCAGAAGGACCGTGTTGATGAGGCGCTTCTCTTTGGCGTCCAGAATACTCAGGGCGTTGGTATTCATCCAGCCCCGTTCCAACTGCGTGGTAGGCAGGTGATACCGTCCCAAAATATGGGCCACATACACATATTCACCGCCGGGAGACGGGCAGATACCGCGCAGGGCGGTGCTCCCGTTCGGCAGCGGTACCGGCGGCGCGGCTTCCAGCGTCACCGTATCGATTACGGTTACACCCGCCGAGGTATAGTCGCCGTCGGAGGCGCCCGCCGGCAAATGGTTCGCCACGAAAAGCAGCGCACCGCCGGCGGCAAGCGTCATGGCTACCGGTTCCCGGGGAACGGGAATCTTAGAAAGGACACTATTCGTTGCGGGGTCCACTACCGCAACGGTGTTATCGAAACGGTTCGCCACGAACACACGGTCGCCCGCCGGGCTGACAACAACGGCCACCGGCGTATGACCGGTCGGCACCCGGGCAGTCACGGCCCCCGTCGCCACGTCCGCCACCAGCAGAGCGCCGTCGGACGACGCTCCGGCAATGTACAAGGTTTTCCCATCCGGAGACAGGGCCAACCCTTCAGGAGCGAGGGGCAATTCGATGCGGCGCGCCACCGTTTTCGAAGCGCCATCGAAGACGGCCACCGTATTGGAACCGTATTCCGAGACATACAAGGTGGTTCCGGCGGTATCTCCCGCCACGGCCGAAGGGGAACGGTACTGTTGCGCCATTGCGGAACAAGAAAGAACCAGCAATAAGGCCGTAAGCAACAATTCTCCGCACAAGAATTGTCGCACCATGTTATTTGGCATGAGTGTCCTGCTTTTCATCGTTACCCTTTCCAAGATTATGACTGGTCCCAGCCTGATTATGTTTCACATCCCCGAATCTGCCATCACAAGACGGGCAAATTGCGCCAAAACAGGACATTAGTATGCCATAAACAGGGCGCTCCATCAAAAAGTCTTTTCGGAGAACTCTTCCGTAAAACAGGGCGCTGTCGACAGGAAAAATCTTGCACAAGGACCGCTTATGGTACACTAGAAGAGCACGCTGTATTCTTAAATTTCATCCCCAAACCGAGAGGTCTAGTCAGAATGATGAAACTGACCAATAAAATCCCGTGCATTATCGTATGCGTGTGCGTCACAGCATCCATCGGCGCCTCGGCTGCGGACGCCCCGGACCGACTGATGACCCTGGAAGGCTTTGCCCAGCCGGAGTGCGTCGTTGTTGATCCGGAAAGCGGTGCCGCCTACGTCTCTAACATAAATTCCAAGGAAGAAACATATTGGCAGGACACGGAAGCGGGCTTTCTGTCACGGTTGAAAGCCGACGGCTCCCTGGACACACTCAAATGGCAGGAAAGTACGGTGGAATTCCCCATCCATCAGCCCAAAGGCATGTGTATTTTAAACGGCACTCTGTATGTGGCCGACAATACGCGGGTCCTTTCCTTTTCCCTGCCCGATGGCAGGGACAAGGCCGTATACCCCGTTCTCGATGCGCAACGTCTCAATGACATGGCGGCGGGTGAAGGCAAGGTTTACGTAACCGATGTCGCCTCCGGCAAAATAGTACGCCTGGACACGAGCGGCCGGGGCAATCATGACGTTGTGGCTCGCATTGAGGGGGTAAACGGCATCACGCTTCGGGATGGCGCCATGTATGCCGTGTCGTGGACCCGGCATGAGGTATACGGGCCTCCCACGGACGGTTCACTCCCCCCTGTGCCGTTCGGGCTGGCCGGGCATTTCACCAACCTGGACGGCATAGAAACCCTTCCGGACGGCCGTTTTATTGTCTCGGATTTTACAGGCAATAAAGTCGCAATCATTTCCGCCGACCGACGCACCGTCAACACGCTTTGCACCCTCCCCACACCCGCCGATATCGGTCTTGACCCGGGCGGCAACCGCCTGTATATACCACAGATGAACAGCGGCACCGTCGTTCTCCTCGCCTTGCACCCGGAAGGTGAAGCAACGCCCCTTTCTTCCGTGCGAGACCGCGAATTTGAGGAACTTAAACGCCAGATTCAGGACCGTCCGAACTGGGATAACGCGCGTCTTGCCCGCGAGGCCCATCGTCCCGAGGCACTGGTGCTGGAATCGGACCGCACACCGGTGGACATTGTCTGGCGCCGCACAAAGGCCCTGCTGGAACACCTGCGTTCCCTGGAAAACGGCCCCGATTTGACCGAAGAGGCGACGGCTTTGGACCGGCTCCGTCTGTCCGTGACCGAAACCCGGGATGAAGCCGCCCGGCACGCCCTGTTTCACGAGATTTGCGCCCTGCGACGCCAAATCGCCTTTTCAAATCCCCTGCTGGATTTTGACCGTATCCTGTTCCTGAAACGGCACAAGTCCATTTTTGAGCATATGTGCGACCAGTATTACGGCATCACGGCGCGCCCCGGCGGCGGCATGTATATTCTTGAAAACGCCTTTAGTGACGCGCCCCGGGCGCGGGACCTGCTCGCCGATGCCGTGGTGGAAACGGGACGCCTGCAGGGGCAACACCTGCGGGGGGGTACGAGCCCGGCAACGCTTTCCTATGACGGCGAAGGCGTACTGACCGAATCAGGCGACCCGGGCGGCGGCGCGTTTCTTTCGCCGGACCTGTCCTATGACGGAAAACAGGTCTTGTTTTGTTATGTGGAGTGCCGGGGCGACCCCCGCCACCAGTACCGCCGGGAGGAACAAGGCAACTATTGGAGTGAGCACTGGGACCCGGGCCGGGCTTACCATATCTTCAAGGTGAACGCGGACGGCACCGGCCTGACCCAACTGACGGACGGCACGTGCAATGACATTCATCCCTGCTGGCTTCCCGACGGGCGCGTGGCGTTTGTATCGGAGCGGCGAGGCGGATTTCTGCGTTGCGGGCGGGTGTGTCCCACCTATACCCTGTACCAGATGCACGCCGACGGTTCCTTCGTCCGCCCGCTCAGCTACCACGAGACTCATGAATGGCTGCCCAGCGTGGACCACCACGGCATGATCGTGTACACGCGCTGGGACTATGTGGACCGGGACAGCGACATCGCGCACCACTTGTGGCTAACCTATCCCGACGGGCGCGATCCGCGTGGCCCCCACGGCAATTATCCCCGCCTTCGCGAACTCCGGCCCTGGATGGAAATGTCCATCCGCGCCATTCCCGGCTCTTCCAAGTACATCGCCACGGCGGCGACTCACCACGGGCAGCATTTCGGCTCACTGATTACCATTGACCTGCGCCAGGAAGACGACGCTTCCACGGGCCAGATTCGGCGCATCACGCCGGAAGCCATGTTCCCCGAGGCGGAATCGGCGCCGGGAGTGCCCCACACCCCGCGCGGCAAAGGAAACAACGGCCAGGTCTACGGCACGCCCTGGCCGCTCAACGAGGATTTTTACCTGGCCGTGTACGATCCGGGGCAACAGCACCATGACCTGTACCTCGTGGACAGTTTCGGCAACCGGGAACTCCTCTATCGCGACCCGGACATTGCGTGTTCCAATCCGGTCCCCCTGAGACCGCGATCTGTGCCGCCGGTCATTCCGGTGCAAACGCGCTATGCCGACCCGCCGCAGGAACAACCGGACACGGGCACGATTGCCGTCATGAATGTCTATGATTCACTTCGTCCATTTCCGGAAGGCACCCGGCTCAAGGAATTGCGCCTGATACAGCTGTTCGCCAAATCCACCCCCCATCCCGATGACCCGTGGGTCGGCGCCGGCGACCAGTCCGTGGCCCGGGGCTCCCTGGGCACGGTTCCCATCGAAGAGGACGGCAGCGTGTATTTTGAAGCGCCCGCCGGCGTCAGTTTTTACTTTCAGGCCCTGGATGAACGGGGTCTCGCCGTGCAGACCATGCAATCGGACACCTATCTTCATCCCGGCGAACACCTGTCCTGCACGGGCTGCCATGAGCCCAAACAACAATCACCGGCGCTCCCGCCCCGGTCGCCGCTGGCCCTGCGGAAACCGCCCGCCAAACTGACACCCGAACCTGACGGGTCCTACCCCTTGCAGTTCTCCCGGCTGGTGCAACCCGTACTTGACGCGCACTGCCTTTCCTGTCACGATACCGGCGGCGACGCGCCCTGCCTTGCCGGGGACGTCTTTGTAGAAAATGGATGGTCGCAGGCCTTTAGCGGGCTGAAACCTTTCGCCTGGGCGTTGCACGGCGGTAATTTTGTCGGGCTGCAGCGCAACAAGACCTCCTACAGCATTCCGGGCAAGGTGGGTGCGCGGGCCTCCAAACTGCTGGGCCTGTTGGAATCGGGACATCACGGCGTGGAACTCTCTCCGGAAGAATGGCGCAGGATTACCTTGTGGCTTGACGGCAACAGCATGTTTTACGGCGACTATCACGATACAGTCGCGCAGGCCAGGGGCGAACGGGCGACCCCCAGACTGAAGTGACTGTCTACAGCGCATGCACACCAGCATCCGCAGTACGACGCGCATGCGTCATCTCTATGCACAGTTTGTTCATGGCACAAAGATACTCCTGTGGCGCTTTGGGCATGCGCGAACAAATGCCATACTTACGTGCCTGGACAATCGCCAAAATCAAGGTGGCGAGCAGGAAACCCCTCGCGGGGTGTCCCTGCTCACCACTTTCGTTTCTACGGCTTTTCCAGAATAGCGACTTGATTACAAAATGCCTGAAAATAATGGTGGTGCGTTAGCGATAACCCTACTGCTTTGGCAAGATTTACAAAGCGTTTCCGATTATAAATCACAATATGTTGATCAAGGGCCGACTTGGCAAACAGCCGCATTGCCGCACCCAGAGGCAACACGATATCATTTCCTAAAATCGTTGGCGTTGTAATTGCAACGATACCTCCGGGTTTCAGGGCACGCACAACGCCTTCCATGACAAATTTCTGATTATACAGATGCTCAATTAATGCAAGCATAAGCACGCAGTCAAAAACCCCTTCCATAACGAGTTCGTCCTTATCTAAATCACATTGAACGAATCTGGCCTCGGGATATGTTTTAGATAGTCTTTTAACCAGTGAGGCCGATTTTTCAACACCACAATAGCCGGTGATGTTGGAGCCGTAGTTTGTTAACACAGTCGCATTCTGACAGCCGAGTTCCAAGACATGTCCCTTTATATAAGGGGCAATTTCTCCATAACGTTTACCGGCCATATATTTTGAGAGAAGTGCCACGAAGATTGCATCCTCCTGATTGTTTATCCGCTGAGATGAAACTGATAATGGGATTTAGCCGTTTGTCGGTCTTAGTTCCGTGCATTTGTCATCACCGAGTTCTACCGACCGTTTTTTTAGTTTAGAGCCTGCGTCAAAAAGCCGCTTTTTGTCCGTACTTCGGTGCAATATTGCCACACACCTGCCGAGAATTTAAAATATACTGGGGCGGTCGCATCCTTATACGCACGATCTGAGTTATCTGTTGAACGCGTTGGAACAAGAGGGTGCCGAAGTGGCATCGTTTTGGAAATTTCCAGATAGGAGCAGCCATGCGGTTCGTTTTCGTTATGAAAGTTTTCCAGAAGGCGAGGAAAACTTGGAGGAAGTGATATTGGTAAAAGATAGCACGTTGTTAGTTGGACATGTATCCGGGCTCCTTGGATGCAAGTGACTGCTTCTCGTCTTTCCGGAATACTCCTATATTTTTTGCGGGGAGATTTCGTGCAGGTCCCGCTCCGACTTGATATGGAACACGTGGATTTCGTGGAATGCCAGGAGGGCTGCCGCTTCCTCGTAACCCTTTCCCGCGTCAATCAAAAACACGGTGACCTTGAAACCGGACTGTTTCATCATGGCGAGGGTAAGGGCGAGGCGGTCGGTCACCTGTCCGGTCACGGGCAGGAGCGTGGCATCGCGCGGAAGCGTGATGAATTGGGCCATAATCAGCTGGCACAGGTCAAGCCCGTGCCCCGGCAAGACCCTCGCCAGGTTCTCAATAATCTTCCGGCCCTGTTCAGTGGTCCGGCAGGTGCTTACGGTCAGGGGGCTGATACGGGAGGATTCGTCTTCGCCGCTCAACACGTCATTCATCGCGAAGCGGTTGCCGACCTGCACGCTGGCGGTTTCATACCGGGCAACTTCCGCGGCGTCGCGGGCATTGGTCAAGAGCCCCACCTGCTCCCCCGACATCTGAAGCAGGTAGGTGATGGACGCAGTGGTCGTCACGGCCAGTTCCATGCGGGACTCGCGCTTTTCCATGACATAACTGTCTTCGTGGAAATCCAGAATGAGCGTCCCGCCGGTAATGCTGGTGGGTTCAAAGGTTTTCACATGCAACTCGCCTGTGCGGGCGGTCGCCTTCCAATGAATGGTATTCAGGGGATCGCCGGGCACGTATTCCCGGATGTTATTGATGCGGGTGGGATCGGCATAGATGCGGTTGGTCAGGCGCACGGGGCCCTGGGGACGGCGCGCCGCCACGGTGAAGGTTTCTATATAGGCGATTGTGGGCAGCACGGAGACATAGTCCCGGAACCTGCCGGTCCGGAACCGTTTGTGCAGGCCGAAGAAGTCCCCGGATTCATACAGCACCGGGCCGATGCGATGGTAGCCGCGCCGCGTGCAGGTAACCCGGTACTCCAGGCTGATGGAGCGGCCGGGCATCAGTATGGCCAGGCGTTTGTTGGGCCCTTTTCGCGGAAAATCCGAGGGATGGTAGTCTTCTATGAAAATCCAGGGTATGGGCCAGCCGCGCCGGTTGGTTATCCGAACGGTAACACCGACATCTTCCCCTTGCCAGACCTGGAGGCGGTCGGTCGTGCGCTCACAGTCCAACCCAGCGAGCCAGATGTAGGAAGTACCATGCGCCGCGATCAAGAGCAGCAGAAAGGCGTAGACGCTAAACGCCATGTAGGGGCTTTGAAGGAAGAAGGCGGCGCCGAGGGCCGCCAGGGACACGAGTATCACGGCCGCGCCGCGTTTCCAGGCGCGCCGTTCTTCCGACAGACAGCCGGCCTCCCGTGAACCTTCAGGCTTCATGGCAGTCCGCCTCGCACTGAAAGACGTCACCGAAGGCCCGGATAAACCGCGCCATCACTTCTTCCATGTCCACCGCCCGGCCCAGCAAGCGCGCCAGGCTTGTCACCGGTTTGTCCTGAATGCCGCACGGAATGATGGTCGTCCAATGGGTTTCATCCGGACCGACATTCAGGGCCAGGCCGTGCCAGGTAATCCAATGGCGCACACCGATGCCGATGGCGGCCACCTTGGCCCCGTTTACCCACACGCCGGTATATCCTTCCACCCGCTTTCCGGATACGCCATATTCATACAGCAGCTGTATCAGCGTCTCCTCCAACGCGCGCAGGTACCGGTCCACGGAAGGGCTCCATTGATTCAAATCAAGCACGGGATAGGCCACCATCTGCCCCGGGCCATGGTAGGTGACATCACCGCCCCGGTCCGTCTCCACGACCTGGATACCCATTCGCTCCAGCGTTTCCGCGTCGGCAAGAATGTGTTCCGGCCGGGCACGCCTGCCCAGCGTGATGGTAGGCGTATGCTCCAGCAAAAAAACCGTATTCGGCGCGCCGCCTGCGGCCAGGGCATCGCGCGCCGCCTGCTGCCGTTGCAGCATGGCTGTGTATTTCACGGGGCCGCCGTATTTTATAAAACGAACCTGCCGGGACATGGTGGGGATTTCCGTTGACCGTATTGACCTTATTGACCGAGTTGACCGGATTACGAAAGAGCGGTGCTTTCCCATTGCCGCAGTCCGAAGCGGGACAGGTAGATGGGCAGCACCTGGAAGTCCGGGTTCAGGGACGGCACCGCCTGGATGAAGGATCGCTTCTGTTCATTTTCGGGGCCGCACAATATGGTCACAGAGCCGCCTTCGCCGCCCGCGCCGTTCACTTTCCAACCGATGGCACCATATTCGCGGGCGAGGGCGAACACGGTCTCGGCGTCCGGGGAAACCAGCGCCGGATGCAACGCCCGCTGGCCGTCGGTGTTATCGATCATGGCCCTCCCGAACGTCTCGAAGTCACCCCGGTACAGGGCGTTCTTGGCGTTTTGCGCGGCCTGCCGTAACGGTTCCAGGGCGGACTTGTCGGCGTTTTGCTTTTCAAAGTTCGCGATAACGCGGCCATGCACTTCGCTGGACGAATGGGACCGGCCCAGGTAGACCAGCACCAGGCGCCGCTCCAGTTCCCACCAGACCCGGTTCGACAGCCAAATCTGTGAAACGGACGCGTGGGGATATTCGAACATGTCAATATAACAGATGCCGCCGTAGGCGGAGCAGAGCTGGTCCTGGATGCCGCATTGCAGCCCGAGTTTCTCGGTCTCGACGCGCTGCGCGAGCGCGGCAATTTCGTGGGGCGTCAGGCGTCCCGGCGTCAACAGGTCCAGCGCGCCCAGCAGCGCCACGCTGATGGCGGCCGACGTGCCCGTCGACCCGCCGGGCGGCGCGTGGGAATAGAGGTTCACCTCGAGGTCTACATCGTCCGGCACCTCCATGATATCGAGGCAGGCTTCGAGCAGCGGGTGCTTCTCGTATTCAATGGGCATCGGCACGGCATAGCGCTGCCCGAAGTTCTCCGCATTGATGATAATCTCGCGCGTCCTGCCCCGCGCGCTGCGGACAAAAATCTGGGTCTCCGCGTAAGGGTAGACGCCGATATTCAGCACCGTGCCGCGGCCCGCGAACCAGGTGTCGGTCCAACCGCCAAGGTCGCAGACCCGGATGGGCGCGGTGGCGTTGATGATCCGTTCAGGCGCATTTGTCATAGCCGGTCACTCCCGTTTTCTGGCCGCGCGTCTTCCGAAACGCCTCGGCCTCCGGGCAGCATGGCCCGGGCAACCGCCTTCATCTGCCCCGGCGTCACCACGCCGAAGGCAAGGCACAGCAAGGTGAACAGCGCGGGCGCCGCCAGGCGCCCTACAAGGCTGTCATTACCATAGTACAGCGGCAGGGCCGATAGCAAGAGCAGCGCGGCGGGCTTGAGACAGTTCCAGGCGCGCACCGGAATACCGGCACGGTGGGTACACAATGCCAGGAGCAGGTAGCCACCGCCCTGCGCGGCCACCGCCACCCAGGCCGCGCCCGCCATGCCGAACCGGGGAATCACCGCGATGTCGGCCAGCACCGTGGCCGCCATGGCCGCCATGTTCACGAGGGGCACCGCGGTATTGCGCCCGAGGGCAATGAGCATCTGCGCCATGAGCCCGGACTGCAGGGCGAGGCTCGCCGACACCAGCAGCAATCCCAGCACTTCCGTGCCGCTCAAATAGTCCCGATTGAACAAGAGCAGGATAATCGGCTTCTGCACCGCCGTCATGAACAGGGCCGCGCCGTATCCGACGAAGGCGGACAGGCCCACGGCATGATGCAGAACGCGCCCCGCCCCGGCCGCATCGCGGATGCTTATCAGGCGGGAGATGTGGGGCAGGTAGGGCACCAGCAGGGCGTTCATCACCCGGTTGACGATGACGGGAAGCCGCTTAATCATTTCATACACGGCGGCATGGGTCACCCCGGCGAAGGCGGAAACAAGCACCGTGTCAAAGCGCTGGTTGAAGAAGTTCATCACCTGGTTCAGATACAGGGGCGCACTGAACCGGACGCTCTTTTTATAGGCCGCCCAATCGGGCACGGGACGGCCCGCCTCCCCCAGTCCGAACCATAACAGGAGCAGGGCCACCCCATAGGAGACGGCCATGGCGAAGACCAGGACGTGCAGCCCCCCGCCCAGGCGCCAGACCGTCACGTATACCAGCGCCACCTGGGCGACGGACGCAAGGGCGATACCCCCGGCCCGCCAGGCGTAACGGTCCAGCCCGGCAAGCATGGCAAGAATGACATCGCGCAGGCCGCCGATAATGAACAGCAGCGGCAGCAAGTGCAGGCCGCCGTGCACGCCGAGCCAGGCGGGGTCCGACATGAAGTGTTCGGGATGCCGCACCGCCGCCTGGACAAGCACGGCGAGCGCTCCCAGAACAAGCAGCACCAGCGTTTGCCCCGCCAGCGCGCTGCCGATAATCCGCCTGCGCCCGGCGGAGTCCGCCTCGGCCACCAGCTTCGGCATGGACGCGGCAAGGCCCAGGCCGGACGCGTAAATGATGAAATCGGAAGCCACCAGCAGCAGGGAAAACACCCCGACCGTTTCCCGGTCCAGCGCGTTGGTGAACAGCTTGCTGGTGACCAGCAGGGCTGCCATGGAAATACATACGCTCAGCGCGGACAGGAACGCGCCCCTCACCAGGGTTCCCAACCCCGCCGGCCTGGTCGTATCCAGTAGTGGCCTGCCGCTATTCATGGCTCAGACTTTCATGCATCTTTACAATAAAGGCGCCGCTCCGCGCCTTCACCGTAGAACAAGATAACAAGGCATGTCCCTTTATTATTCTACCGTCCTGAAATCGATTTTGCCCAGGTCCACGGCATCCCCCCACACGCCGTCATCGGCGGTATAAAAGGCGAAACTCAGGTGATAGGGTATGGGCGGCACCTCCATGGGAAAACGCAACAGGACGAAATCCTCTTCCGGCCAGTGCGTCGGCGCCGGCGTGGGATCAAAATTCCAGCGAAAGAGGCCGCTCCGGTCTTGCTGTGCCTGGAAATGGGTTTCCATAAACTGGGGCTCAACAATGCCGCGGAACAGCATGCGGTAGTTTTTATCGGGCCTGTTGCGAACGTACAGAATGAACTGCAGCACATAGCCTCCGTGGGGATTTTTAAACACCGCAGCCCCCCGGAACTCCACGTCATCGTTTATTTTGACGGGATGGCCTATTTTGTCAAAGAGCGCCCGCATCCTCGCGGTGAGGGACTGGCGCAGGCCTTCTTCCATCCCTTGATATGCCGCCGAATAGCGGCATTGATAGAGCTGTTCCGGGCCCAGTTTCCAGATGTCCGCTTCCGTTTCCACGCGGGGCGGCGGGTTCTCCTCGTTGCGCGCCATCAACACATAGTCCATGGCAGGGACCATGCCGAAGCGTTTTTCATGAAACCGGTCTATGACCTCAAAACCCCTGCCGGCCAGGATGCGTTGCCATTCCCGGTCTTTCTCGGCGCTGATGCCTTCCGTGGTATAGGCCACGTAATCCACGAGGCTCAGGACGGGACGCACGCTTTCCATGTCCTTTCCCCAGCCGTAATGCCTGAAATTGCGGTAGGGCGCCAGTTCCGGGGGAATATCGTTCCTTCGGAAAGGGTTTCCGCCAGTGTCGTCCAGCCAGAAATGTTCCTCGTCCAGGATCATGCCGCGAATGTTCAGCCTCGCATAAGGGGCCTCGATGCCGGAGAAAGGGCGTTCCCGCTCGGCTTTGAGCATGGAGAAGAACAGACGGTCCTTGAAATTCTCCCGGGTCGGCGCTTTCATGCGGCCGTAGGCACTCGACGCATGCAGCACCGGCTTGTAGAAATACAAGCCCGGATCGTTATAGACCGCCTGATATTTCTTGTCAAGGATTACGGGGACTTTGGCCTCGGCAATCGTACCATAGGCATGGACGGTGAGATTGCCGTACTGGAACACAAGCAGGGCGGTGTACAAGATCAGGGCGGCCAGGCGCCCCTTGCCTTTCGGCAGGGCGAACACCGGCAGCGCGGAAAGCACCGCCAGCGCGGGCAATGCCTGCATGGCATACCGGGGCGTCCCGAAGTTAAGCACCAGCGTAAGCAGGACGTAAGAGCCCAGTAACCAGCTGAGCAGTACCCATGCGGTAAACCGCCGCCGGAAACGGGGCACCACCGGCACAAGAACCATACCCAGCAGGCACAGGAGGAACATGGGCAGAAACACGGCGTTGTTGATGACAAACACAGGGTAACGAATCCAGCCCACCTTCCTGTTCAAGAGTAGTCGCCAGCCCCCGCCCCCCTGTTCCTTCAGGGCTGCGGACGGTGTTTCGGCTTCTTCCGGCGACGGTTCCTCGGATTTTGGGCGCCCGGTGGCATCGGTCACGCCGCCGTCCTCTTTTTTTTCCCCGCCGTCCGCACCGATGCCCGATTCCTCCTCCTGCCCGGAAGCGGTATAGGCGAGTATGGCGAGGGGGGAGCCTGAACCGCCCTTATGAGGTTTCATCCAGTGCTGGTAGAACTGGCCGCCGTGGGCGATATACCAGGGGCTGCACACGGCAAAGGTGATGATCAGAATCAACAGCGTGTTGAGGGCAAGCTTTGCGAGTCCCAGTTGATTGAAACGCAGGGTGCCTTCGTTCCGTTCAACGAGGAACGCGACCGCCATAATGAAGACCACGAGGCTGGGAATGAAATAATACAGGACGACCGTGGTGCGCGTCATCAGCGCGAGCCCGTTCAACAGGCCGTAGACGGCCGACCAGCGCACACTGGAAAACCGGTCGGTTTTCAACAGGGCATACATGACCCAGACCACCAGCGCCATGGACAGGAAATCGGTCATGAAATACCGCGACGAGGCGTAAATCATGGGCGTCAGGCTGAACACCAGCGCGGCGAAAATCGCCTCCCGTTTTTCAAGAAAGCCGCAGGCAATCAAATAAACACCGCCGATGGCGGCCAGGAATGCCAGCGTGTTCACAAAAGCCAGGCGGTCGACGCCGTACCCGATGGCACGGGTCAGCACCGCGCCGGCGACATGCAGCAACGGCGGATGCACAGGGTTGCCCACATCCGCCTTGATGCGGGCGAGGGCCGACAGCCGCGCGCCCGGGCTGCGGTCGCCCGTGTGCGGAAACATGGCCTTGTAGTAGTCCCGCGCCATAATCATGTGCGTTTCTTCATCGGTGCTCACGGCATGGTTGTCCGCGGAGAGCCACCAGATATTGGCGCACAAATGGAAACACAACAGCAGGAGCAGCCAGCCCCGGGGTGCGGCAAAAAAAGAGCCCGCCCCGGCCGGCAATGTTTTGAAAAAATCCATAACTTCCACCACGAGCGCAAAAAAAGGGACAGACTACGAAATAGCCTATAGCGGCAAAAGACGTCCATGCTTCGTTACGGATGGCTATTTCGTTATCAGTCCCTTTTTGCTCCGTCTTTTTGTTTGTTTACCAGTGCCATGGGCCTTTTCGACGAGACCAGGGAGTCTGGACCTATTATACGCGCCGTTTTCAGGGGGTTCAACAGGCGGCGGAAAGAATCATTCCTCAGCCGGCGTCATGGCGCCGAAATCCACCAGGCCGAGATTGATGATATTGCCCGTGATTCCTTCGCCGGGCACATAGAGGGCAAACCGGACCTGGCACGGAATGGGAAACATGCCGCTGAAGAAAGGCACAATGACCACCTCATCCACGGGCCAGAGACAGGTCGGGACCGCCGGTTCCATTGTCATTTGGAATTCATGGGCCTGGCCGCTGTCATCGTTGAAGTGAAGCTTCATGTGTTCCGGCGATACGAGCCCCTGCACCAGAACACGGCAATTTTCCGTAATGGGCGCCCGGTTATACAGAAAGAGGGTATATTTATAAAAATCACCCTGCTGCCGTTCAATGCGGGCATGATAATAGTCCACCTGCTCTTTCAACGGCACGGGAGCGCCCCACGCGCCGATCAGGGCACGCATGCGCTCTGAAAGGGCGGCCTGCATGTCAGGGTCGAGACGGCGAAACGCCGCGGAATGGCGCAGTTGATACAGGCCTTCCAGATCCAGCGCCTCCATGTCCGCCACAGGGTGCGCCTCCGGCGGCGGTTCCACGGTTTTCCGCGCCATCAGGCCGAACCAGCGGGCGGGCGTCATGCCGAAACGCGCTTCATGGAAGCGTTCTACCAATTCAAAGCCATGGCTCTCCAGGGTTGCCTGCCATTCCCGCTCTTTTTCAAGGGAGATGCCTTCGGTGGTGTAGGCTACGTAGTCCACCATGCAGAGCGCAGGCAAAATGGCGTCCAGGTCCTCGCCCCAGCCGTAACTTTTCAAGTTCCGGTACGGCGCCAGTTCCGGCGGGATATCCCGCCTGCGAAAGGGGTTCCGGACGGCGCCGTCCAGCCAGTAGTGCTCCTCATCCAATATCATGCCGCGAATATTCAGCCTCGCGTAGTTCGCCGTTATACCGTGAAACG